>ERZ500997.147-NODE-147-length-19392-cov-9.391012_pt1 | contig 19392 bp, 21 predicted proteins | sample MGYA00248826_ERZ500997 | MGnify/ENA primary metagenome ERZ500997 (study PRJEB25958, sample SAMN03398524) | human skin metagenome | study: EMG produced TPA metagenomics assembly of the Human Skin Microbiome Metagenome (human skin metagenome) data set.
ACATGGTTATTTTTCTGACAATATGGTGAAAAAAATAAAGAGCCAGGAAACAGGACTTATAAACAAAACAAAAAAATTTATCGTATGCGGCAAAATGTAGAAGAAACAAGAAATTTGAAGAAGAAGTAAAACGACATGATACAATCAATGTCAGCTATATATGTATACGAAACATATAATCGGCCATCGATTCAACATAGTTCTGTTTGTTTGCCATTGATCTTCAAGATGATAGTAGCGATTTTATTTTCATTTTTTTTTTTAGTTTGATATCCTCACTATAACAAGTGCATTTACTCTCCTTCTCTCTTGCTTTTTCTTTTTCACCATTCCACAATCTTCACGTTAAGTTTGCATGTTCATTATTGTCTCATTTAATTTCGATGGTGATCACATCTTGTAAAAGGGAAAATATTTCTCATTTTGCTTTAGAATCAAAAAATTTGCCATCAACATTGCAGATTCAGTTTGATTCTGGTTAATTAATCGAAAGAGTTGTGAAAATTATTCGAATATTGATTTATATATTGTCATCAACATGTTCGAATTGCGCATATTCATTGTACTTTGCTATATTTTTTGATCCACATTTTTGTCTGGGTTCTGGTTTTATGAACATCCTAGATAAGGATCATCAACCGCATAATCATCAAATAGCTAAATAATCATTATATGTTATTGAAATCAAATTTTGTCGTAAAAATCATTTGTAATATGATAAGTGTTGATTGTGGCTTGTTTTGCATCACTGTTATATTTTCAACATCGTCAGTCTTTGTCGCTTCAATATAAAAACTGCCGGCAGTCATCGTCCGGATAGACAGTTCTAATTTCGTTTGGTTGACCTGATTTTTGTTTTTATTCAAAATTATCCGCATATAAATGAATTGTTATGGCCAGAAAAGACACATCAAAGCAAAATTCTTATAAACAAGATGATTCATACTTTGATCGAATTGAATCTACTAATGTATTGGTTATCGGTAATGGTCCATCGGCGATAACACTAAGTTTTTTATTAGCTGGTCATTGGCCTTATTATTCACCGGAAGATTTTCAAACCCATAGTGAGAATGTACCAAATCCAACATTGCAAACTCTACATGATCGAATATTAGATCATTGTGCTTTAGAACCCTGTTATCGTGATAAATATGGTAATGAAAATGAGTCATTATCGAGACCAAAACTACGTTCTTTAATGGAATCCGACCTGATGGAACTTGGTCTAAATCTTGTTGGCCGTACCGGAGCTAATCCTATTTCCGTATTAATGGATCAGCTTCAACATCCAAATGCTGATTTCGGTGAACGTAATTCTTCCTTATTAAAATGGACATATCGACCTGATCGTAGTGTGGAACACGTAGTGATTGGTACATCCGAATCACCCGGAGGTATTTGGCATGCCATTGCCAAGACATGCTTGTCCAAACTTCGTTCCACTTCTTCTACCGAAATGCTTACGTTATCGAGGAGATCATTGATGCAACTGCCCGTCTTGCCTATATATGATGACGAGAATCATCAAAATGATAGTGATGGCGAACTTCCTTTGGAAAATCGAATTCCTTATCGAGTAGTTGCCGATTATTATCGCCGATATGTTAATCATTTCGGTTTAGACAAATATTTTCGCAATTACACCCGTGCAACATCATTAGATTGGGATCCGATAAGTCATTGTTTTATCGTTGATACAGTAAGCCGAAAATCATCATCATCGCCATCTAAACAACATAAATATCGTATTCGATATCGTGCCAAGCGTGTAGTGTTGGCCAAGGGTACATCAACTTCGCCTCGTATGTTGAACATAACAGGTGAAAAACTTTCATTCGTATTACATTCATTGACCAAATTAGATGTGATCATACGTAAAACACAATTGTTACCATGTTGGCGTATACCGATGCCCTCAACATCTAGAATCAATTCATCCGATCCAGTATTGATAGTTGGTTCTGGACTTTCTGTTGCTGATGCTCTGATATTATTATCACAACGCTGTCAACGTCATCCATTACGCATCATACATTTATTTCGAAAATCTATACGCGATCGTTCATTAATATTCAACCAATTAGCAACAAATGATTCCAATTATCCTGAATATTATCAAGTATTCCAACAGATGAAACATTCTGTTCAGAATAACGTTCATTGTTTAGCATGTTTACCAAAAGGTTCGCATCATATACCATCATCATCATCATCAAAACAATCATTATTGCGTTTTGAACATTATCAAGCATATCAGGAATGTATTTTGTCTTCCATACAAACAATGGCAAATGGTCATCGTACGGCGACATTAGAGTTTCTGGATAAAAATAAAACCGATTCGACGCTATGTTGTCGTTGTCATCGTCCTGTAAGACATCAGCTCACTGTTCGTATATCGTTCGCATTGATTTTAATTGGTTCGAATCCTCAATTTGATTTTGTCGATGATAATATTCGACAAAAAATGGCTCGCGATCCATCTGCTCCCATCGATCATCGAATAAATCCGATTGACATTGATCCATATACCCATGAATGTAAAGGCGTTCCAGATCTTTATGCACTTGGTCCTTTGGTGGGTGACAATTTCGTTCGCTATGTTCAAGGTGGTGCATTGGCAGCTGCCAATCATATCTACCATAAGGAGCAACAGAATCCTTATGACAGTATAATCGACAGCAATCATTCATTATTCGATATTGATGAACGCCGATGATCTAAATTGGCCCCAACATTCTAATCGACTGAGAATAAGTCAAAAAAAATCAAATAAACATATCATGATCGATTTCATTTTTTATGTCTCAAAAATTCCTAATAATGATATCTATTTTTTAGCCGTTATCATATGTTTTTTTTTGGTTTTACAGTTTTATAATGAATTTTTGTCAATTTTGTTGGTGAAAATAATGAATCTCAAAACGTTTGCTTATAAACAAGTTGAACAAAGACGTTTATTGTTTGGCTATTCGTCTATGTAACGTTTTATAATAATTTTTACTAAAATTTGAGTATATTATGATTGGATGATTTTTTTTTTGTTTTTCATATTTTGGTGATACATTGGGGTTGTTATATTGGATATAATGTATTTGGTAACTTAGAAAAAAATTTTTATAATGATCCTATGTGAATCGATGGCCAAAAGAATGTTAATCATTATGAATGATGACAATGAATGAACGTATAAAATGATTTGATAAACAGCAAGTTTCTATGCAAATATGTTTGGGTGGTGTGTTTCGTTTCGTTGTCGGTTGGTTTAGTTTAAATGAATTTCCATCAATATGGTGAATAACCATACCAGCCAGTACGGGATCTATTTTTTTTTATTTTACCAAAATTTTATCGATTGAAAATGTATTTTTTCGAAGATTAATTTACCTGAATCCACGACCACCACGACCTCCACGCATCCATGGACTACCACCGCTTCCACGAGGAAAAAAACCACCACGACCACGTCCCATTATACCCCGGCCACGTGGTGGACGATTTGTGGTCGATAATCCCGGACGATTTGTTCGTTTGGCATTCACCTTGATTTGACGACCTTTGAATAGTGATTCATCTAGGGCTGTAGCTGTTTCGACGGAATCCTTATCAGCGAATTCTATATAAGCATATCTTAATATGGAATGAAAAGATATCATCATTGTAAAAAAAAATAATAAACCGCATACCCTTTCGGATGTCCAGTAAATCTATCACACAGAATGGTCACACGATTAATTGAACCACAACCATGGAAATGTTTTTCGAGATCATCAGCAGTGGCCGAATAATCAACCTGATTAGAGAATAATGATTTAATTTAAAAAGGAAAAGAAATATAAACTTACGTTTCCAACATAAATGGACCGGCTATCTATTTCGGCTCGTTCTTCGGGTGATAAGGTTGATTGATCATCTATAAAAATAAAATAAGCAAATGGAATTTTTAAAAAATAAATAAATTGACACATACTTGAGCCAGTATTGCTTATCTGTGAGGTAATATCATCTTGCATTTGTTTTAATTTTTCTGCTTCTTCTTCCATCTCTCTAACGCGAGCTTTTATAACCTCTAATTCTTCATCATCGCCTGTTCGAGCACCATCATTATCTTCATGACTGCCACCATCACCATGGGATTCTGATTCCATTTCTTGATGAATGGAATTCTGACCATCGTTGAGCATCTCATCGATTAGGTCATCCGAATCATTTGGTGGTTGTTGTTGCTGTTGTATTGATGATGATGAGGATGATTGTGCTGCAACATGATTATCATTTACAGCAGATAGAGTCGATGTCATAATTGAATGACTTTTTCTATCTGATATTTTTATGATATCGGAAAAAAACAGTATTTGTTTTAAAAATTATTAACAAAATTCGAACGAATAAAATGAATACTGGAGTTACTTAGAATGATATCTCACATGCATGCAATTAAGCTTCAGTTTTTTTATTAAATTGAACGTTGCATTCGAAAGGTTTGTCGACTGTTTCTACCTGAGCAGCTTTTTTAACTTTTGATACAAACAAATTTTTTTGAATACAATTTTGAGCAGATTAAAATTTATTAAGGCAAGAAATTTAATTTTCTCAAAAATAAAAGTAATTTCTATAAAATGTGATCCATTTTAGAAAAAAAAATTAAAATGAATTGATATAAACTAAATAATAAATAATTGGCAACCAAAAAAAATTTTTCAAAATGAACATGCCGGTCGAGTGTAAATAGATGCTTTCATTGTTTGCGCTCAAAAGAATGAACGAACAAATTACGCTCGCTATTCATCGACTTCATTGACATCGACATCAAATAAATTTTTGACTGTATTGAAAAGGCCAACAGCGAAAAAAAATTATTCGCACACAGATTCGGAGCATATTCGATTCATGCTAAATTTTTTTACATTCCTTGATTGATTGATCTCTCTTAGTTTTTTTATCATTTTAATCTTAATTGAAAAAATAGAATTGAATCATTGATAATGGCTTCGGCGCCATCAGCAGCAGCTTCGGCGGCGGTACCACCATCAACATCATCATCAACACCGTCCAATGTTGGACCGTTGCCACCGCCACCACAACAAGGACAACAACATTCATATTCATCATCGATGCCTCCGCCATCTCCGCATCATCCTCATCATCATCATCATCATCAACAACAACAACATCAGCAATCGCCACAAGGATTACCTGTTGGTAAAACCAGTGGTAATCATCATCATGGTGGTGGCCATCATCATGCTCATCATGGTCCAAGACAGCATCCAATACCTCAAGTTCCACCGCCTCCCATCAGCTCGTCTCAAGTTCAAAAGGTTTGTGAATGATTGCAGTTTGAATTAAATATTTCATTGTTGCATTTCGTCTATAGATATTGGACGAGAACAATCATCTTATTCATTGTATAATGGAATATCAAAATCGAGGCCGTGCACAGGATTGTTTTGCGTTACAACAAACATTACATAGAAATCTTGTCTATCTAGCATCGGTTGCTGAAACTAATCCAAATCTAAACCAAATATTGCCACCACCAATGTTTCCGCCACCAGCAACAAATGGTCCACCTATACCTCCGAATCATAATTCCACAGCCCCAGGTTATCCACCCAATATCACAGTTTCTGCTGCTCAAGCACCTTCACATCCTCCTCCACCAGCTAATCATCATCAGCCAATGTCGACACCGGCTACAACACAATCTCAACGCATGACACCGCCGAATAATTTGGAAAATAATAACACTGTTAATGCAGATCATCACAATAATAGTAATAATAAATCCTTATCCGAAAGTAATGAAAATTATCCACCTCGGTCAGCAACACCATCATCATCCAGAAGAGAACAACCGCAATCACAAGAATCGATACCACCACGGCCACCATCAGTATCAGCTTTACCAACATCGCAATCATCGAACGTATCAAATTCTAATCCATCCAGGCCAAATTATGGTAGTGGAAAATCGCAACCGTCTGGTCAACAACCACATCCAATTTATCCGCCTGCCCCTCATTCATCGCAAACCTGGATGCCACCTACATCCACTCAACCGCAGCAGCAACCGAATTCTCCTTATCCACCCGCAAACCAATATGGACAATATGGACCACCAACTGTTGGTCCTCCATATCCTCCACAACAACCTCACCCTCAACAACAACAGCCGCAGCAACAACAACCGACTGCTCCACAGCAATATCCTGGCCATCAAAATTATGCAAATTACGGCTCAAATTATGGACCACCACCGCCTCATCAAAACCACCCCCCTCCTCATCAACAATATCCGCCAAATCAATATGGTCAATATCCAAATTATCCACCACAAAGTGGCCAATGGTATGGCAGTGGGCAAGCTGGTGGTCCTCAATCGGTTGCACAACAGACAGCTGGACAACCTCCAATTCTCCCAAATCAGCCATATCCTCCTCCACAAAGTGGCTATATGCCTAATTACTATCAAGGTTATGGTCAACATCCACCTCCTCCCCATCAACCATATGGTCCACCTCCATCCAACATGTATGGGGGTCAACCACCTTATACATCATCGCAAACATCAAATGGTTCACAACAAGCGCCAACGGCTGTTAGTCAAACTGGTGGTCAGCACAATCGATACCCGCCGCCACCTCAACAACAAGGATATCCTCCGGCTGGTCAATATCAACAACCTCCACGTGGAGCACCACCATCAATGCATCCAGGTTATGGTCCTTCGTCATCAAGTGGTTATCATCATAATGATCAATCACAACAATCGAATCAACCGCAACAATATCCACCATCAACAGCAGCAGCCGGACCACCAGTTTCTGGTACTACTGGTGGTGTTGGATATTCAATGCCTCCTCCTCCCCCTACATCTTAATTCACTTAACATGATAGAAAACAAATCATTGTCATATTTAAATATCAACTATAACAAAAAAAAATCCAAAGTTAATTCCATTCATAAAAAGGAAACAGATCTATTTGATTGTAAATGTATTTCGACGTATGTGTGAATTTTTTTTTTGTTTCATTATTTTCATTATATATCATGATACTACTTTTCTATATATATTTCAAGATTTAATTTTTGATCCAAAAATCAAGATAATCTTTTTGTTCCAACACTAAATTTTTTTTTAATACATAAAACGACATCTATGGATGGAATTTGCTAAGTTTTAAACAAAAAACCAAACAAATGCAAAAGAGGGGAAAATAATTTGTGTGCATTTGAGAGGATAAGATAGAGGGAGAAAATGAGAAAGTTAGCTCTCTCCCTCTCCCGCTCAAGAAAACTTCGTAGCGAGCCAATCTCAAGCTGTTTCTGAAACACATACATTTACACACCTTCAAATTCAATATATTTACAACAACAAATTCGACCTTTTTCATTCTGGATGTTCCAAAAATTTATTGACTTAAATCGATCGATTTTACTATGTAATTAATTAGTGTCCATTTAAAATTGTCTAATTAAAGAGAAGTGGATTTAAAAGCTGTATATTCAAATATGTAGAATTTAAATAAGTTTTGAAAATGGGCGCCAAATTTTTTGTGGATGTGTTTTTTTCTTGTTTGATTTTAATAAAATTCTTTAGCAAATAAAATTTCATCATGTTAATCAAAATAACAATTTAAAAAATACTACAAACAAACAGTTATAAAAAATAGGTTTTGGCGCCATTTCTTTTCATTCATTAACATGTGTTATGAATTTCATCATATTCATAATTTGTTCATTAGAATTTAGAAAAGATACTTGAATAAAGATAAATAATTATAAACAAGTGAAAACTTTTAATGAGATCTCATGAAGAATTTATTCAGTGATCGTTCACATTCGACTAAACATCAACAATCATCACCATCAACGTCGACCATTGTAAAAAGATCGACAATAGCAAAAACTACTACACCTAATAATAATAATGTCCATCCAAATTATCATCATACCAATGAACATAGTAATAGTAGTAGCAATGATTCTTTATCACGTAAATATTTGATGTCCAGTCATAAGGTTTGTGCTTAGTTTCCAAAAATTATGGAAATGATTTATGAATTTTTTTTCATTCCCAGAAACTTCGTTCAACAAAACAATACTCTAAATCATCATCGTTGTTCATATCAAGCGATTCCAAATTAACAACATTCAACAATAGTTTACGTCATAATCATCACAATTTAAAAATTAGTGGTAAACGAAAAGCTAATACAAATAATTCACAACGTTCAAAAACTATTAACGGCAAAGTGTTTCAACGAAAATCTCAAACGGCCAAACGAAATTTAATAACGGGTTCATCTTCATCATCACGTCGACGTTTGACATTTAACGATGTTGTAACATCTGGAAGCCATATTGATGAGGATAATGATGATGATGACAGTCAAAACATTGATGATGATGATGAACAGGATCATGATGGAGATGATGAAAATTCTATGAATGCCAATGATAATGATGAAGAAAATGAATTGTCTAACAATTCTTCACATGATGGACATGAAGTTATGATCGGTGATCATGAATCCGGTTCATCATCATCAAGAAAAGGAAACAAAACCGAATCATTCAATACTAATAAATTATCATCATTACCCGCATCTATTGTCGGTAGCATTACGGCACCGTTCTCATTGCGAAAACAGATAGAATTAGCCGTTCAGCTTTCTATTGATGGTAAGTGCGATTCTGATGAAATTTTTTATTTATTTATTCATTTTGAGTAGCTAAGATACAAACATTTCTGTATATGTGTGTGTGTGTATGTATATAATATTTAATAAAAATCATTACGATTTAGTAAATGGTTAATTGAATTCACTTTTTTTTCGGCTTGACCAATAAATATAAAACACCAACACCAACTAAGCCCAATGTGATTGATGCAGCACCAGCCCGTCCTGTTCGGGTGTAAGAATTATAATATTTACGCCATCCTTGAAATTTTGCTTCATCGATTCCCTCGTCGTGAGCCATTTCAATATCGCAACAATTTTAAAATTCCAATCGAAAAAAAACACAATGAGAGGAGAAAGATGAGTGAAAAGTGTGATCAAGAAATGTGAGTGTTCGAATTTGTCCTTTGTCGTACTCTGTCCACTGATTCGAACCAATCGAGTGAAAATAGCTATATTTTTTTCCAATATTTGAACTACTTGCTATGTGTGAAAAACAAAATTGATTTTCAAAATTCATCAGAAAGATTATCTTTTTCCATATTATTTTTGTTTTTATTTTTATTTTTTGATCCTGTAACTTTATGTCAACTTTGACCATTTGGAAATTTATAATTTATGTGTGTGATTTAGGCAGATTTTTGTTTACGTTGGTGTGTGCCTATGTGTCTATATGTGATCAGCCTACCCCATCTTGCGGTGAAAGAGGTCCTTTTATAAACTAAGAACGTAAGAGACAGAGAGAAAGAGAGAGAGAAAAAGAAAAGACAAAAGGCAGTTGAAATCAGTGAAAGTTTATCTTGAGCATATTTAGCTCCCCTTGTTGTCACCATTATCAATTTCTTGAAATTAGTTGTTTATGGGGGGCCCTCAACTTGAATATAATCCTGATAGCTATATGACTGATTGAATGAAGATGAAATGACAGGACAAGGAGTTTCAAGTTTTTTTTTTGTTTGAGCTGGTTTGTTCAATGCAACCAACTAATCACCATTGATGAAAGCAAAGGAAAAAAACTGAGAGCGCAGTTTCTTTGTGCCAGTTGGTGAACAGACGCGTTGACTAAAATTAATTTGCGTTTCGCCATTTACTGTTTTTTTTGTGTTATCCATTGCTCTTAATCATATTTTTTTGTATGAAAGAAGGGGCAGAATTAACTGAATTTGCAATGATGATAATGTGATTTTTCTTTGTCTTACTTTTTTTATTTGATACAATTTTTACGATTAAATTGAATTTTTTTTTCGTATTCGATTGTGATGTGATGTGATTTTTTTGTTGAATATTTTAGTGAGAATAAAAGAATCATTAAAAATGCCTCTTGTTTTTTGTCCACATTTCTTTTTTCTTTGACTTATTCTTTAGAACTATCCGTTGATAATTCGATATCATCAAGTCAAACACCATTTATTGAATCAAAATCTCGATCGAATAGTCCGAAATTGTATCATCAAAATTCTCAACAGCAGCCGGCTTCAACAACAACATCCACCAACAATCGATTATCTGATTCAGAATCCTCAAATCTTTCGAATCAGGATACACACTCATCTTCATCTTCATACCATCATTCACAAAGTGGTGAAGATTCATCTTTACATCACCTAAATCCGCAATACACACATCCATCGTCCTCATCATCATCGCCAGCATCTGCGACAACGGCATCAAGAAAATTTTTTCGTAATAACAAAGGTGAAACTGAACTTCATTTGGCTGCCATCCGTGGTGATTTTGGCCGATTGGAACATTTGCTTCAATTGAACAACGGCGTTTTTAATTGCATTTCAAAAAAATCAACTCGATCCATTCCGATTGAACAACCATCATCAACTTCATCATTATCCGATCCATTTCATTGTATAAATACAACTACATCGACTGCGACAGCGTATGATATCAACATACAAGATTTTGCTGGTTTGTATAATATTATAGATATATATAAGACAAACAATAAATAACAATTCAAATTAATTTCTGCATAGGTTGGACAGCATTGCATGAAGCCTGCAATCGCGGCCATACACAAGCTGTTCGTGTATTGGTCAATCATGGTGCCAATGTGAATGCTTCGGCTCAATGTGGAACAACACCTCTGATCGATGCTGCATCAAATGGTCATCAAACTATTGTCAAGATTTTATTGAAACACGGTGCAAATCCATTGCAACAAAACAAACGAGGACAATCGGCCATCGATTTAGCTTATGACGAACACATCGAAGAATTACTTCGCAATCATTTGGAAAATAAACAACAATCGAAATTTATTTCGTCATCTTCGAACAAGAAAAGTGTTCAGCCTTCTGGTAAAGACAGTGACGAAGAATCATTAACCAAATCGGAAAACCGAGAAGATTGTAATCAATTGCAGTTAAAAGAAGACGAAAACGAACAAAGCATAGTCAAATTTATAACATCAACATCCGAACAAACGATTCGTGACCAACATTCACCACTGTACAATCAAACATCCGATAAATTGATTATGCCGAGCCAACAAACTACATCTATTACAAATACAACACCTACAACCACAGTCACGACCACACCACAAACGCCATTGACAGTATCGTCACCACCTCTACATGTATCATCATTCGCCTCACCGGTATCCACTTTATCATTGACAATTTCTTCATCAGTCATTACAACAACAATTAGTTCTGGGAATGGAACAAATACTGAAACAGCAGCGACGACTGTATCTGCATCTTCGAAGCTAACACCTGTGTCCACGACAACAACCAATAACGACAATAATAGTGATTCTTCTGGACAAAAATCAGCTTTTGAAAATGATGATATAAAATCGAGTGCATTAACGACAATAAACAATGAAACAAAAAAATCACCAGATGGTTCTAGTGAATCCGATCCTACAAATATCCAAGTATCAAATGTCGGTGACAAAACCGAAAACGTTGATAATTTGAAGGATACTATAGAACAACAAAAATCATTGTCAGTCGTTGAATCAAGCGTTGGACCGACACCAGCAATTGTAGCAAAACAAGATGCTCATGTTAATGAAAACATCATAAAAGATTCTTCGAATACACAAGCTTCACATCAACTCCGAGGCCGTAAAAGACGTCGTAGTGGTGATTCGGCGAATAATAGTGGTAAGAAGACGCCCAAAGATTCGTCAAAATCATCGAAAAAGTCACAGCAAGATGATTCAAACGATCCCGAATCGACAGCAGTGAGCAAAATGGATTGGAACAAATCATCAACAACTGGAGAAGATTGTGGTCAAAGAAATAATGATAATGATGATAGCAAAAATGTCGATTCATCTTTTGTTGGTTCGCATACAACAGCATCCAATGTATCATCTACCAGTAGTGAGCAAATGATGATGAGAGTTCCACCCCTACGAATCGTGTTGCCACCATCGAATTCAAATTCGGTGGTCAACTCTTCAAGTGTGAGTGTTGTCGGCAGTGGTGTCAATAGTACTGTGAATAGCGGAACTTCTGGATCCAATCCACCGATGATCGTGATCAATTCGATAAACAGTGGCAATGGATCACAAACTGTTTCTTGTGTTGATCAATATGGTAATGGAAGTAGTGCTATCAATGGAAACAATGTTATAAATGGTGGTCAAACCGCACAAAAATATCCATATGTTGTTTCAACGACCGGTGATCAGCAGCAAATGGAATCGGTGGATAATTCAAATGCTGAATCGGTAACAAATTTGAATACCAATACATCTGCTGTGATATCATCAACATCATCGAATTTGGGTGCAGCTTCGTCGTCAATTTTTGCAAGTTCGGCATCGACAACGACTAGTACTGCTACAACCACCACGACAGCATCAAATCATCGAATTACACGAAGTAGTCAACGTGTAGCTCAACAAAAACATCATCATGATGATGATGTACCTGTTTCGACTGGTACTAGAAAAAAGAAAAATCGATCATCTTTGGGTCATGGCCATGCAGTGGGAAATACGAATGCTTCAAATACAACAACTACTGGTGGTTCTGGCAATTCAAATAATACTATTGTTGGTGGAGCCAATACAAATTCCAACTATTACAATTATTCGAATGATCGTGGTTCTGGCGCCAATAGCGGACAAACCAATTTAAATCAATCAAATCAACTGTCTGGGACTAATTCTTCCGGACAGATCGGTGAAAATGATGGTGATGGTAGCAATAATAATAATGAGGCTGGTAGTGGTGGTGATGGTAACGGTGGACCAAATGGTTCTGGTAATTCAATTGGTTCAAACGGAGCAAACAATGAATTCAACATGAATCTTTATCAGTATCAGGCAGAACGAAGTTCACATCGAATGTTCATGGCTATTCGGGATCATGTACGCCGTCGACGTCGGACCATGCCAATACCGATAATGAATGAATCAAAACAACCGCCTGGATTTCATAATTATCTATTAAATCGTTGCGATTACCTATTAAAAACAACATCACAGCAAAAATTGCCCGATCTTTTACAAATGATTTCACCACCGGATCAATTGACCAAAGATTCGCCATTGTTTTCATTGTTTATTGAACAAGAACGTGAACGTCATCATTTGCGTTTGCGACATCGAGTCGAACAAGAAAAACTTTGTATGGTTGTACAACAGGAGACATTACGTCTTTATAATCGTGCCGATATGTACAAAAAAAATCAAACAATGCCATTGTCGGTGTGTACATATTTGAAAGATGAAGAACTTTATAACAAACTTGAACTTGAAACTGACCATTCCCAAGATAACGTGATTATTGCACAGATCAAAACAGATAATCCATCATTTTTGAATGACGGTCCATCGGCATTGACCGGTTGTGGACGTATTCGTTTTAATGGCCGTGTTTTTCTATCATGGAAAAGTGATGATGATGATAAATGGAACAAAATCAAAATAGACATGTTGAATCGTCAACGATTGGAAGCAGAATCATTAGCATCTATTCAACGATTACGGTGGCAATGGAAACTGGCTGAATTAGAACCCAATAGTGCAACAGGTTCATCCGCATCAAACCTAACAACCGATTTAAATAATTTGCCACCAATGTCCAATGTTAGTGAATTATTTGTGCCGATCGTACAAGTTCAAAAAGATTTTGAGCTGAAACCTAATTAATTGAAAATTAATTAATTATTTCTCATTTATTTTTTCAAAAAAAAATTTCCACTGATATAAATTCATTTATTTTTTTCATTTAAAAGTTATTAATAAAAATACAACCAAATTGACTAATTTTTAGGGAATGTAGTATATTTTAAATTAATACGGTCATTGAATAATCTCGATTAATAATCGGAGAAAATTTTGTTCATCTGATCCTTGACCATCGATCAGATGTTGTTCTAATGGAGATATTTGTTGCTCAAGTCGTTGATCTTCAAATAATGTTGATGCCCGATTGCGATCATTATGTAATCTAGATAATTGTTGATTTAAGAATTTATGCTCATCAGAGAGTATATCCTTGATGAACATTTGCATTTTAGGCTTGTTTAGGAAAGGTTTCAAACGAGTATCGTTTCGCAATCGATCAATTAACCGATCTCTATTTGTATCAGTACTGTTGTTGTAATTCATGATGCGTGAAATGATAAATGCAATAATGATAACTTGAAAAAAAATGCAAAACTCTAATTGGTTTTGGTAGTTGCGATGTCTGATGATGAAAAATTATCTTCTTGAATTATATTTTGAAGTAAATTACGCAATTTTTCTTGCAAATCATTTGCCTGTTCATTTAATCGATTTACATACATCTCAATAACGTCAATATCATTATCAAGCGTTTGAAATTCTGATTCCAAAAGATCTTGATCTTCAGCCAATAATTCAGGTGGAATCTGATGACGACCAGTGGTCGAATCAAAATGGATTTGACTGATATAATGTTGCAATTGATCAATGTTCGAATCGTCTTGTTGATCGGATTGCGATTCTGTTTGATTATTTGTTCTGATTTCTTCAGTAGTTGTTAATTCAGTTTGGTTTTGTGTTGTCAATGTTGATTGCTCGGAATTTGACTGATTCGATTCTTCGGGATTACTTTGTGTATTTCTTACGTTTTCTACGTCGACTGTATTCGATGGTGTTGATGATTGTGATGAAGATGATAATCGTTGTTCGTCTTCTAATGTCATGGTTTTACTGAATCTTTGAAAATTATAAACGACTATGATAAAAAGATATGGAAATAAATACATACCAGTTTGGTATGAAAACTCATTGCCTGAGCGAGTGGAGAAAAACACCTACGCACAATAAAATAATCGAATGATATAAGTGGACAAAATTCAATGATTCATCAACATAGAACTGTCCACTTATTTTATTTTTGTTATTCTAACACACTCAATAAAAAACAATCGACTGTTCAAATACAACAGGATACGGAAAGATGGTGATAATGATATTGATTGACCAAACAAGTTTAAGAAAAGATTATACGATATTGGCTATTGATTAGTGAGTAGCCCAAATATTGTGAAATTAAATCTTAATTTGTTTTCATCAAAAATAATCCAATAAATTGTAAAAAAATTTCCCGAAAGTAAAATTGAGTAAAAATAGTGGAAATGTTCCTGAAATTTATGATCTCTTGCTTGTGTGTTTAGGTTATAGCAGATCTTCGGATGAGAATATTTATGCAAGCGGGTAGGCTTGCCAGTCAAATCCTCTGTCATAGCTGTAAGCCGTATACGTTGATGTTATAGTTACGCGTTGTTGGCCAAACACAGATGATTCATCAATATCATTCTGATAAAAAGCGATCATAATTATCCTTCGATAATATTCCGCAATAATTTTTGGAACAAATTTTTCATCTTGATGCTCCATTTATCCAATCTGATGGTTAACGCCTATATCTAAGTTCGTCTGTACTTCGTATCTTTTTTATCTTTTTTTTGCCGCTGGTTCTATTCCAATTTTATTTGGATGCAACTTTTTGTAAGTTTCAATTTCGAAACCAAACAATAAAAACGGCAAAATGACTGACCGTCGAGCTGAACTTGAAAAAAAGAAGCTTAAACTTCAACAGCTTCGTGAATTAAAAGAACAACGACGCAATGATAAATATCGTGATCGTGATTTCATGTCCGATCTTGGACTTGGTCAACATCAGACAAATAGAACGATAATGTCAGCATCATCAACTATGATGACCAATATTATCAATAATAATCCTACAAATGTAAATAATAATAGTTTGAATAATAATAATAACAATTCAATGTCATCATCATTAACATCCATTCCCGGAGATTCAACCACTCGAGACGTTGATGAACTGCTCGAATCGGTCGGTATTATGACGAATAAAGGTAAGTCATTTCAAATAAAAATCTTCCTGTTTATCATCATTTGGTGTTTGATTTATAATTTCAGGTAGCGCGGTATCATTATCCAACCATAATCAAAATCAACAACAACAGCAATCGACGCCTAACGATATGACTATATCGGAAGATGCTTCATCACTTTCGTCATCTGTCGCATCGAACCAAACGAAAACGTTGGGCTCAAATTCATCTGTGAAACTTGGCCTAGCATCATTCCCACCGGTTTTGATCGCTCCCAAAGAGCAGGTAACCTATGAAAAACAGACGCAAACGACTGCAACATCTACTACCAGTAATAATGGTTCGACTGGATCGACCGGCAATGATGGTCGCGGTGGTCCTGTTGATTACTATGGTAAGTTTTAGATTTAGAATCGATTTAGAGTGTTAGTGCAGTGAGCTTATTCATAGAATAGACATAGTTTTAGCCCATTCATAATGTAATTGCCTTCCTGATTGACAAAAGAAAACTCAATAATTTCATTGCTTACATCCACACATACATTGGCAATTTTCAATATCAGACCGATGAATTAACCCTATCTAACCAGTATTTCTGTGTCTTTTATCTTTACTTTTCTTGAAAATATTCACATTGCTTTTTCGCTAAATACAGTAATTCATTGGGATGAAGGTAATCTATTTTTGTCTTTTTTTAACGATACATTATATTGATTGTTTATCTTGAAATCTAAATTCTGAATAGCAAACAATTGCATGCCAATATTTCGTTTTTAATTCTCATTTTAATTTTAATTAAATATTGTTGACATATGCCTTTTCCGTTTGTCCATCTGTTAATGATGATTTTAATGATGTAAAAATTTTATGGTCTTGATAATCTTAGAATGGGACGACGAATTTCATGGTGAGTTGTTTTTGTCAAGTTCGCTGTTCGTTTAATTCATTCATTTTGTTTTTGTTTTTGCCAATCATTTTGGCCACCCACATACAGAAAAAGACATTCACACAAACATTTAAACGCGTATTGCTTATAATTTTCTGATTAATATTTGTGTGTAATTTGAGTTTTCTTTTGTTGTCCCTATTGATTTTTTTTGCTTTTTATTTTTTATGTTGTCATTATAAGCTTTCAATCTGTTTTTTTTTTTGTAAAAAATTACGAGAAAACCGAATTAATTATATTTTGATTGTTTTTCTCCCTAGTTCTGACATATGATGATATTGGCAATGAAGATGATGGTGATACTGGTTCCGGAATTTTTACGGTTGGTATTATTTTATTTTTGAATCAATTTACTAATTATTGGTTGTTTAAAGAATGGAGCGCCGGCACATCAAAATCAGCATGGTCATCATCAACATCCACAACAGCAATCAAAACAAGCAAAATCGTCTCTGCCTACCGTTGAAATGGTTCGACCAGCAACAACACCTCAAGACTTACATCATCATTTGCATCATCATCATCTTCACCATCATCATTCAACACAGCCATTAGCCGATCTTGTTGATATGCAACAGGAAGAACAGCAACAACAAAAGAAAAAGAAGCGTGTAGAATACAAAGAAGAAGAGCGGCGTCATTTAATGCAAACTGAAGCATTTCGAAAATTTCTTGATCGAGCTGTTCGCATTACAGAACGTGCACTTTCCTGTACCGATTCGATGGATATATTCGTTGATTACACTGGTCAAGTGGAATGTGGCCACGATAATGAAGACAAAAGTGGCTTACGTTTAAGTTTGAACACAACCTTTTCGGATGATCGATGGAGCCGTGGACGTACTGTAACAAGTTTTGATTGGTGTTCGCAATTTCCAGAATTGCTAGTCGCTTCATATAATCAAAATGAGCATGCTCCAAACGAACCTGATGGGATATGTTTGGTTTGGAACATGAAATTCAAGAAAAATACACCCGAATATGTATTTCATTGTCAATCGGCCGTCATGTCAGCATGTTTTGCTAAGTTTCATCCCAATTTAATTCTTGGTGGTACATATTCCGGTATGTATTTCAATTTCGATTATATTACAACCTTTAATTATTCCATTTGATGATTTGATGAAAAATTGTTTCAGGCCAAATCGTACTCTGGGATAATCGTTCCGGGAAACGTGTTCCTGTTCAACGTAGCCCTTTATCGGCTTCCGTACACACTCATCCTGTTTATTGTTTGAAAGTTGTTGGTACGCCTAATTCTCATAATTTAATTTCAATATCAAACGATGGCAAACTTTGTTCGTGGAGTTTGGACATGTTATCGCAACCACAAGAAACAATGGAACTTTGTCAGCAAAAGCAATCCCGTTTGATTGCCGTCACATCAATGTCATTTCCACATGCTGATTACAATAATTTTATACTGGGTAGCCAGGACGGTGCTGTTTATTCGGCTTGCAGACATGGTGCTAAAGCTGGTATATTAGATGTGTTCGAAGGACATCAAGGTCCGGTAACAGCTGTTGATTTCCACAGCGCTACCTCGCTGGTACATCATCAAGTAGATCAACAGCTATCGCATCTTTTTCTTACGGCATCTTTCGATTGGACTTTCAAACTGTGGAGTATGCGTGATAATTCAACATCCTCAAAATTGTTGTATTCATTCGAAGATGGTAGTGATTACTTGTATGATGTTAGATGGTCGCCTATTCATCCAGCATTGTTTGCGACAGCCGATGGCCTTGGTAAACTCGATCTTTGGAACTTGAATCAGGATACAGAATTACCTACATTATCAACAATTGTCGAAGGTAATCCTGCTCTGAATAGATTAATATGGTCTCCAAATGGACAACAAATTGTTGTGGGCGATGATAATGGAAAAATTTGGGTCTATGATGTGAGCGAGGTAAGTAAAATTCTCTTGAACTTAATGATTCTAAAATTCATTATTCGTCTTCGAATATTTCAGCAATTGGCATTTCCCAAAAGTGATGAATGGACACGATTCGCTCATACATTGCAAGAATTTACGAATAATAATGTCGATATCTAGATTTAAAAAATGCGATGCAAGAAATCTAGATTAAAAAAAAACTCAAGTGATCTTCATTCTTTTCCGGTTAATTGAAATATTTTTCTATGAAGAATCAATGATGTTGTAATCGATTTTTCTCACCACCATCACCTCTTGTTCTATTTGTCGATCAGCCAACAAGCAGCAATCAACAACAAAAAAAAATTGGCCCGATTCTACTTATAGGCCAATTGATAAAATGTTATGATTTACACATCATTTTCTTGCCCCTTTGTATCTTCCTATTTTTATTAATTATTAATACTTATTTATATACATTACATTTAATTAAATTGGGCAAATTTAAATGTTTATATTAAAAATCAGTACCGGATATTAAAAGAATTATCATTATTATTTTATG
>ERZ500997.148-NODE-148-length-19322-cov-4.183267_pt1 | contig 19322 bp, 15 predicted proteins | sample MGYA00248826_ERZ500997 | MGnify/ENA primary metagenome ERZ500997 (study PRJEB25958, sample SAMN03398524) | human skin metagenome | study: EMG produced TPA metagenomics assembly of the Human Skin Microbiome Metagenome (human skin metagenome) data set.
TTTGTTTTTAGCAAACAAACAGATCATATTTGCACTCCAATTCATCTTAAATATTTTTCTCCATCAAAAAAAATCATTATTTTCGGTACTTTCGTTTTATAGACGTTTCCATTTTCAATTTGATTTGCTTTTTTTTTGATAGACACGCATATTTATATCAAATTACATTGATTTTTGTTTTGTTTTGAAGGGGGATCATTTCCGTCATACCTTATTATTTCATTGGAATCATTATGTTCTTCAAAACATTTCCTTTTTACGCAAAACAACAAACGAAAAAGTAATAACAATTCTGAAGAAACAGAAAAAAATGAATTCAGAAATTTAAAAAAATACGAAAATATTATGTATTGCGATCGATTTGTCAACAAAATGAGATTCCCTCGCATGTTTTTCATTCAGTCATTAATTTTGATAATAATAAGATTAGATTTGGAAGAATGAGAGTTTGTTATTTTCGGAGAAAATAAAATCTATAAAAAATCCATTTTAAAATTCTCGCATGACTGGGATTCCTTGTAACAATTTTTATTGTCAAGATTTTATCGAAAATGTTTTTTTTTATGAATTCCATAATCCATTTTTAACCATGAAAAAAACCATAAAAAAAGTTTGCTGTTCAAATTGCTTTTTCCAAACGAATGCGAATGAACACATTTTGGGACAATATAAAATTCAATAATAAAAAATAATGATGAATTTATTAAATTATAAACCTTGTTTAAATCAAATGCGAACGATTATTGAAAATCATGATAATCGATTCTATCGTTATCGTCATCGTTTATATATGTTACTTTTAATTATTTTAATGTTGCGTTTATGTTTGGGTCTGTTATCATATCATATAACATTTCTGTTGGATTTATGGTTAAAAGATCCAATAAATTATTTTATTTATAATTTACATTCAAAACTTTATACAAATTATATGATATTGTTATTACTTGTATTTGTGTTAGGAATACAAGTACAATATTCATTTCATTTTAAAACAATCGATAATGTTTCATTTATGATTATCTATGAAATTTCTGTTAAAACATGGCAACATTACTGTGAATGTAAATTATCTCCTAATGAACAAATGAAAAAATTTCAAGATTTTTTAAAAAAACAAAATAATGATCATCAACCAAAACAATTATCTCGATCTAAATCATCTCAATCATCATCATCATTAATGTCGATCAATATATTTGGTCCAATTATGAATCGTTATAATTATCTATTGAATCGTATTAGATTTCAATTATTTTTCAATCATGTTGATAAACAGAAATTAGAATCACAACAATTTCAAACAATTCAAGCAACTGTTTCATGGCAATGTCGTGCAACATTAGTGATCATACAGACATCGTTTGAATATATTTACTGTTTAATCATAACTTTGTCCGGTAAATATTTTCAATTGAATTTGGTTTTTTTTAATTTATCCCAAATTTATCCAAATTCATCCATCCAATAGCTATTTTATTGATTGGTTTTCCTGTTCAATATTATCATTCAACAAATGTTTCATTTCAATTTAATCATTGGAATCGTATACCATGGTTCTTGTTGGATTCGTTAATCATAATTTATTCATTGTTGATTATAATAAAATCATTTACATTTGCTGTTTATTGTATATTAATGTTTTTCGTATTTCATTGGTTTGAAGTTGATCGTATGAAACAATGTTTGCTTCAAGCAGCTCAAAAATGTCGACTAATTAATCGAAATTTTTGCTATTCGAATCGATCAAGATCACGAATTTATTATCGATTAAATGATTTGCGAAAAATTTTTCATGAATTTCATCAAATCATTATACTCTATCGTTTGGCTTATTACGAAGTATGGGGTCAGGTTTCCTTTGTTTATCTTATTATAAGTATTCCATTGAATGGCATTTGTTTTCTGACTTTAAATCGACCTGATTTATTATATGAACAAAAATTGGCAATATTTCTTATGTTTATTTGTCATAGTTTAAGTATAACAATATTTATGTTCGGAACGGCAATGCAAACTGAAACATTACATATGCTTTCCAAATATTTGGTACCTATTATTCAATCAATGGATGTGAAACGAAATCTTTTAATTAAATTTAAATTTGAAGATTGGTTTAAACGTTTATTGATCGGACCAAAATATGGTCCAAATTTAACATTGGTCGGTGCATTAACATATAAAACAATTCTCAGAGTAAGCTTATCTTTCGTTTGTTTGATTTTGTTTAATCAAAAAAAGTTATTTTCTTTCATTTTATTTTTCAAATCAGGCAACCATCATTTATGTTGGATTTTTAATCTACATTCTGGATCATTTTCAAAATGTTTATTTATTGTCATAATTTATTCACTTGATTGTAATACAAGTTAACATTCTTGGTATAAAATATTGTTGTAAATTTTCTTCAGTCTTGATTATTGGACAATTTAATCTTGATAAACCTTCTAACAAATATAATGCTGTCATCAAACCAAATCCCAAATGAAATTGAAATATAAAAAACATATTTTGCCATCTTTTATTGCCAATATTATGATGATTTATCATATCGCAAATGACTGGTTGGGAGAGAAAATAAAATATTTTAAAAATCAAAGATTTCAAAAAGAAAAACTTACAACCACCAAAACCAAACAACAAAAAAAGTAATGGAAAACAAAATCCTAAACTTAAGGCAATAATAAATTCATGTACAAATGCCGATAAAATTGTTACGAAAATTGTTGTTAAGAAATGATTTCTGATGCATTGATGAATAGATAGATATACATAATAATAAATCCATTCCTGAACAATAATATTCCATTGCCGGTAATATTGTTTCAGTGAATTAACATTCCAAAATGAATCATAATAATGACGATCAGCAAATCGTAATAGTTCACCAGTAATATTATGCCATAAATGAAATATTGTATAAAATAGACAATAATAATTGAATATACCCATTATCCATATATTAAATAGATGATCAAACATATCATGCCAATGTAAATTTAATTGATGAAAATTATGTTTGATTATGATTGCCATATTTAAGTAGCACCAAATAATTAAAGTGAATAACAATTGCAATGAATAATTGACAATGAATTTCCAACGAATCAATTTGGTTCGTGGATATGAATGTCGATAAATTAATGTTGGTGCAAATAGAAAATATAGCCATGCAGTGAATTGTGGTCGCTGTGGTGATGATTGATGTTGCCAGATTTGAAAAATTGTCCACATATTTTTTGATTGATTTGTAAACGATTGTTTTCGATTTCGTATCAATAATTGTAATTGTTCATCGGTTATTTGTAGATTACGATTTTCAATATAAAATGAATGTGATTTCATTATCAAACGAAACTAAGAATTTAAAGAAAAAAAATCAATGTCAAAATTTAAATTTCAAAAAAAAATAAATAAATAAAGGAATACCATTTCAGTCATAATAATTATTGAAAATATAAAATGAAAATCATAAATCAATATTGCTGTTGTTGAAAACATTAACAAACCGGCTACAATGAAAATCGCATAGATTATATCCAATAAAATCTGTTGATAAAACCGTGATTGTTGTTGTTTGGATTGAAATTGTTTGAATATAACAATATTGTTTGATTCAACTCCATTTTTAATAGTGGTCATCGATTGATCAACATTATCATCGATTATTTTAATTAATAATCGAAATTGTAAAAAATTATTCAATAAAACTAATGAATAATGTACAAAAAGAACAAATATAAACATTATAGACCATATTAGTAAACCATTGCTTAAATCGTTAAGATTTTTTTCAATAATTTTTCCGGCAAATTCAATCAATTCATCATATTTATCATTTTTATTTAAAAAATAATCACCAATCGTAGACACCGTATAGATTAATGATAATAACCAGAAAAAATTATGTAACGTACCAATATGTTCATTATTGTTGACTAGAATTCTGTAAAAGAAAATTTATTAATCAAGTTTTTGCGTTTTTTTTCAAATTCTTCATACGTCACTAAAGAATCACGTGCTTTAAATTGTTTAGTAAAACTGGCCAGGTTTTTGGTAAACATTTTTCAATAAATCTCATTTATATTTGAAGAAAAATTATTTAAAAAATTCAATCAATAAACATTATCATAATGATAATCGCAAAAAATAGAAAATGAAAGGTTTACCAAAAAAAAAATTTAAAAAATTTCTAATATTTGCTGATGATGATTTTTTGGTTTCATCTCTATTTATTTATATATTTCCAATCAATGACGACATATTAACTCATCGATTGATTTTTTTTGCCGTTTTAGGGTAACGAAGAATTTTTCCAATTTATTTTTTAAAACGTCAACGTTATTAAACGAAACATCCGGATTTTCTGTCAAATGATTTTGAACAAAACGAAATTCCTTAGAAATTTCTCACGATTTTGTTTTTAAATGTCATCATTATTATTGTCGTGTGATTTTTTTTTGTTGTTGTTGTAATTTTTCGCAATAAACTGATTGATTACTTGATTAAGTAAAACATCCGCCAGAACTACAATCAGTAATCAATAGTGTAGTGCAGTCAATAATCTGGTTATAAAAAATTTTTTTTTTTTTTGCTCGAAAAAACCTTTGAATCATTATTTCACATAGGATAATATTTTTTTCGTTTTGATGTTTTTTTTTGTTTTTGAATATGATAAAATTTCGAAACAAAAAAAAATAGGATAAAATTTCCAAATTTTCAACACCAGATGGTACTGTTGTGACAATTTTTTTTTTTCGTTCTCATAAATATCAATAACCGAAAAACAATAAACTTTGAATAATTTTTTTCAATTTCAATCATCATCATCATGGTCATGACCATTGATGAAATTATTATCATATCAAATTACAGCCACTATGTCTGATGATGATGATGATAATGATATGACTATACATTTGGATAAAGATAGCTACCGAAATTTAATCATATCGTGTCAAGAAATTTTTTTTAAAAAGAAAAGTAAAAGTCCTTGAATCTAAACCAAGACAAAAAGAAAAAATTTTTTGTCAAAAATTTTTCTTTCTCGACCATCAAATCTAATCGAAGAAGAAATCAAATTGAATGTACGATTTTTGCTGATAAAACCAAAAATTAATGATTATATCATCGATATTGATCGATATATGGTTTGACAGACATACATATCAACCGATATTTGTTATATGACCATGATGATTATTATTGAAGTGCACTAACCAACTAATGAAAAAACCAAACACACTCAAGACAATCAACAAAATTCAACCTTTTTTCGCATCTGCACAAAACAAAACAATAAAGTAATCATCGAAATTTCGAAATTTCTTTCTTTTTCCATTTTCTATTTTGTTGTTATCATTTTGTCAACAAACAAACATTCACACAATCGGATATTTGCGTGTCCGGCCTCTTTTTTATTCACTTTTACTATCTTTTTCGTGATATCTCTCTCTCTCTCTCTTTGTGTGTGTGGAAATAATCTTATCAATAATATTTATTTCTATGTTAATAAATGAGAAAAATGTGACAACCATCGATCCTGAAAATGAAATAATTCAACAACCCAAAAATCATCCAGGCATTCTGTTTATCATCATCATCGTTACACATCATTTCGATTCTCATTTTTCGATTTTTTCACCCACCAAATCGAAATATATTGTTCCAATATTGCTTATATTTGTTTTGGTGTTCCAACATTGTATGTCGAATCATAATTTATATCTGAATAAATAATAATTTTTTCCTTGTTTTTCCCGTCAATCTATGTTGCCATTTTCGACAAATAATATTTTCTCCTGATCAAACGTACATTCAATTTCATCGATTTTTTTTTGTCGTTGTTTTTCTTCATATTAATCTAATGATGATGGTGGTATGTTTTCGAAACAAAAAAAAAATCCGTCCCATTTTCACACGAACATAAACCAGAACAGAACCCTGGAAAAAAAATAATTATCATAATAAGACAGCTAAACATTGAAAATATTGATGGTGACACTAAAATAAAATAATCGAAATTTGACAAAAAAAAAAGATTGAAAACAGATATTATTTGATGACTGGCAATCGATGAAAATATCCTTACTTTCACTTTCGTTCAATTTCTTTTAATTTTCTTAAATATCATTTTTCTTTTTGGTATTTTTTTTTTGTTTCATATAAAAACATCTTGTCATCATCATCATTATGACAATATTATTATCTGAAAGTGATGATCATCTTCATCATACACCATCATATGGAACAATGGATGTTTTTCAACAAACCGATTCATTAACAAGAAAACGTTCCGTTATTAATGATGATAGTTTAGATTCGATAGAAAAATCAATCAATTGGAAATCAAATGGATCATTGCCATCACCATTTGATTCAACACCATCAACATCGACAAATGGCAAAATTGCATTGAAAAAAGAACTTGGCCTACTGAATGGTGTTGCGATTATTGTCGGTATTATTGTCGGTAGTGGAATATTTGTATCACCACGTGGTGTATTACAAGAAGTTGGTTCCGTTGGTCTTTCGTTAGTTGTTTGGGTATTATGTGGTTGTTTATCAACAATTGGTGCATTATGTTATGCTGAACTGGGAACATCTATACCAGAATCTGGTGGTGATTATATTTACATACAAAAAGCATTTGGACCTCTACCGGCTTTTCTGTAAGATTTTTCTTAATTTTTTTTTGAAATAAATGAATTTCTCTGATTTTTTCAATTTTTTTGATCCGGCCATAGATTTTTATGGGTTTCCATATTGATTATACAGCCAGCTGGAAATGCAATTGCAGCAATGACATTTGCCAATTATATTCTACAATCATTATATCCAACTTGTAGTCCACCAGAAAATGCTATACGTTTGATTGCTGCAATCATTATCAGTAAGTTTCAAAAATTTCGTATCATGATTTATCATATAGTCCATGAAAAAAATTGTCAATTCATCAAATTTCAATATCACATCATCTTAACTATGTGAAGAGATTTTTGAAATTTGATTCATCCAATATCTTATGATAAGAAGAAATTTAGTGTACAAAATATGCTTAGCTAATCAGGAAAAGAAATTCGTTTGTTTTTTCACTTTTTAGGTCAATGTTTTGGTAAAATCAATGAATTTTGCTAATCATCTTTTTCTGTTTTAGTTTTATTAATATTTATCAATTGTTTTAACGTAAAATGGGCAACGCGTGTACAAAATTCATTTACATTTACAAAAATTATCGCTTTATTATTGATAATTGGTTGTGGTTGTTGGAAATTTTTTGACCCTACAAATTCCGATCAAATTGAACGTACATTATCGTATCCAAATTCATTTGAAAATACGAATGATTCACCTGGTCATATTGCATTGGCATTTTATTCCGGTCTGTTTTCATATGCTGGATGGAATTATTTAAATTTTGTTGTTGAAGAATTACGTGATCCATTTCGTAATCTGCCACGTGCTATTTATATATCATTACCATTAGTTACATTAATCTATCTTATGGCAAATTTGGCATATTTTACTGTATTAACACCGGAAGAAATTCTAACATCAAATGCTGTTGCTGTTACATTTGGTGATAGAGTTCTTGGTTCATTTGCATGGATAATGCCATTATCGGTTGCATTATCAACATTTGGCGGTCTGAATGGTGGTATATTTGCATCGTCAAGATTATTTTTTGTTGGTGCACGTCGTGGCCATCTACCAGAAAGTTTAGCAATGATAAATGTAAAATATTTTACACCAATGCCAAGTTTAATATTTCTTGGCCTGTTATCACTGTTATACCTTACTACAACTAAAGTATATGTACTGATAAATTATGCAACATTTATTGAATCATCATCAATATTAGCATCGATTGGTTCATTACTTTATTTACGTTTTCGTGAACCTGAACGTTATCGTCCAATTCGTGTACATCTGGCTATACCTATCCTGTTTTTTATAATATGTTTATTTTTGGTATTATTACCATTTTATGTTAGTCCTATGGAAGCTGGTGCTGGTATTATTATCACTATAACTGGGATACCAATTTATTTGATCACTATTTATTGGAAATCTAAACCAAAATCGTATAGTTGTTTCATAGGTAAGTCATTTTGACATCATTTTTAATTTGTTTTAATTAATTTTTTGTTTTTCAATTTTCCGTTACACAGATGGAATAACTATATTCACTCAAAAACTTTTCTATTGTATACCTGAACAATAATGATAATGAAATGAAACAAAAATGAAAATTAACTTTATTTTAATTGTGTGTGTGATAGACATTATTTTTTAAATTTTTAAATTTTAAATTTCAAATTAATAAATTTTATTTAAATAAAAAAAATTTGTCATTTTTTTCGCGAACGGTAGATGGCGCTTGGTTTGCTTGTTTTTTGAATTTTTGAAAACAGAATTTATTCATCGTTCGGCTGCTGGTTAATTTGATTAAAAATGTTTTTTTTTCTACAATCATCATAATTAATGGTGAAATTTGAATTGCAAATTTAAATTTGATCATCATGATCATTTGATGTGATGTAATAACATAAACAAAACATTTTTCATTTGAACTTTTGAGATTGAAAAAGGAAAAATATGGAAATCGGAATATGTTTTGCAATCCTTTCTCCAGGGTTCTGTTTCATCAAACATCACCTCTATATCCGGTCTGGGTTTCCTGCAAGAAAAAAGTTTACAAATTTATTCATTCATTTCATTTGTTAACATTCAAAACATTTGAATGTAGAAAAAAATGGAGGGAAAGAAGAATTCACCGAAAGGAAACGGAAATTATCATTATCATCATCAAACATCATGAATATTATTGTTGTCGTTTTTTTTTCTGTCTGAACCCCCTCATTTTGACAATATTTTACCGAACAAACATACTTACACAGGACATTAATTCCAATTAATTCCCTCTCTTTCACTCTATATTTGAATATCGCAGATAGAAAGAGAAAGAAAACATAAACATCGTCACCAAAAATCATTGAGAATTTCGGCCTGTAAAAAAAGATTTGATAATTTATTTGGCAACAAACGACAAACAAACAAACAAATATTGGTCGCAAACGACAACAACGGAAAACACAAAACAAAACAAAAAAATGAACATAAACATTGGGTCCAAAACACCGAAAAAATAATGTTTTTTGGTTTTTGTTTGGTTCTTTATATTCCGAAAAACTTTCTTTCACTCTGCCTTCACATGGTTTACATCACCAACACAGAGAAGACATTTTTACAAACACAAACATTATTCTCGCATCAGTTACCTCGTTTTATTTGAATGTTGTTGTTTGATTTTGTGCTGAAAACATTAAAAGTGTGTGTGAATGTAAAATCCAATAAATAATAATGATTATGTTGATAATAGGTTAAGTTGACTATGACTTTAATCATCACGGATAAACCTAACCTTAATATCCAGATGACGATTTAATTTTTTTTTTTGTCACCTTACTCAAAAATGCAATCATCATATTGAGAAATTAACAAAAATTTGTTTTCGATTGATTGCTACCCACTTGTTATGATGATGATGATAACACATAACGCTTTTCTAAAAAAAAACAAACAACGTAGTAGATTCAATCAGGTATATAAACAGACTAAATCCCATTATCTAAATAATTGTTACTTTTTCTTGTTTAAAATTTCGATTAATACTTTTCCTCTGATATTTTTTAAATTCAAAATGAAAGGTAAATTGTCTTTTTTGTTCAAATTTAACAAATCTTATCAAGTTTTTGTTTCCAAATCAAAGGTACGAATGTAATCTTGGTATTTTTGGTCATCATCGTTATGGCTGTTATGGTTGAATCTTGTCAAACAACATGGTCGGTAGAAAATTCCTCAAATATAATGAAAAGTTTCAAAAAATTTATCGATAAATATGGTAAAAAAGCATTACATTTTTTATCATGTATGGGTAAAAGTTGGTGCGAAAATTGTGTTGAGCCAACATTGAAATGTTTACAACAACAAAATATTACCGGTTGTATTGCATTGATTGAATGTGAAGAAAAATCATCCCTTGATTGTATTCATCATTTATGAAGTGAATGTTTTTTGTTGTTGATATTATAACCCAATCAATCAATCAATTTTCCATTCACCTTCATTCAATAATGAAATAAATTATCTTTATTTTCTATCAAGTTTTCTATCAGTGTTATACCGGGTTTTTTGCAAATATCGGATGATGATGCTAAGCGAAAAAAACAAAATTCTGATTCTAAATAGGGTGATGATGATTCGTTGGATGCCTAAAATTCTGACACATTCTCTCTCTCTCTTTCTATGGATGAAAATTGAGACACCACCCCTCTTCAATATTGAGACTATGTATAGGTGGTACAGAATTCATTGAAAATCATTGATATATAGAATTGATGGTAACGGAAACCAGAGTAGCAGTAGCATTAACCAGTGGGATTTGGATCGATCCAGAACAAATATTATTGCTTGTTTTACGCATGTTCTCTTTTCGACTTTGGTGTCACTGAACCGAGAATTGGTGTTTGTGTTTGTATGTGTGATTCGCATGATTCCCGTTCGAAACAAACAGAAGAAAAAAATCCGGAAACGGAATTTCCAGAATTCACTTTCATTCATTCAATTCATTTGATACGTTTTTTTTCTGTGCAAACATCATTCAGATTAATGAATGAAAAAAAAATCAAATGAAACAAAACAAACGAAAAAGTTTCCAACAACAAAAAAAAATGAAAAGTTTTTTTTGTTGTTGAAAAACTAAATTCCAATGATGATGAACGAAATGAAATGAAAAGAATATTCTTCCAGTACTATAGTCATTTAGACTCAATCCAATCCGATCATCATCATCATCATTGCCGGAATTTCATCAACAACAAAAAAAAAAAATGCTCAGGATTTTTTTTTCACTGGCTGGCTGACTATTTTTACAGAATTTATACAATTTTTTTTTGAATAAGTTTAGCGTTTGACTTTTCGCTTTTGGTCTGAGTTTATGTTCGGTCTATCTCACAATCTCAGTATGTTTTTTGTTGTTGTTGTTCGGCGAATAATTTTTTTTATCGGTTCCGTTTTTTTTTGTTGGAACTTTCCCAGTGTTTCATGTAAACTGAAAGATAATGACAATAACTAACCACTACTATTGCCACCATAAGTACCACTAGCCAGTAGATATAGTCGACGATAGAATTTTGGTTGTTTGGTTATTGAAACAATGCTTCTACTTTTGGAATTGAGAAAAAAATGGATTCTGGTTTTTGTTGTTGTTGGATCATTTTATCGAAAGAATCAATCATTCATTCAAATACAACCACTGCTACTCTTAAAAAAAATTCATTTTGGTTTTGGGTTGTTTTTTTCTCTCGTTGTCGAGCCAACGACCGATCCTGGAACCTGAAACAAACAACAGACTGAATTTTTTATTCGGTCTACGATAATAATGATTTTTTTTTTGTAAAAAAACATTTTGATTTACCACTACTACCGCTTTTTTGTTGTTGTTGCTAACAGTTTTTTTTTCTGGTTTGGTTTGGTCCTGATTCTTGATTCACACAATGTTTGTTTGGATGAAATGAAGTGAATGTGGCTCACAATTTCCCCGAATATAATGCCCGAATGAAAGAATCCGCCATTCTTTTCGGTGTTTTTTTCTGCTGCTGCTGTGTTTTTCCAATGGATCGACGACGATTAGTTTTTCGTTTTTTCATTTGTGTCACTTTTTTTCACATATCATTGAGTGAGAAATCTTCGACAGCAAAAAATAAATAAATCATCCATCGATGATCATCAAATGATTAAAAAAAAATCTTTCAAATTTTCATAATCATCCTTTCAATTAATCATCGATCATTCATCATTGATTTAAAATAATGAAAAATTATTCGACAAAATTCTAATTTTTGTTTTGATTTTCAATTTTGTTCATCATAATGATGATATTTTCGAATCCAATTTTGTTTTCCTATCTTCTATGTACGACCCCCCTAAAATCGAGTTGTGTTTCTTCTGTTTTCTTCAATTTATATTGTTGTTAATTCATAAATTCCATTGGCAATTTTGTTGTTGTTTGTCGAATATCGATTCTTGGGTTCTTTAATCTTGGTGGATTTTTTTTGTTTTATGATTAAATTCTCGTGAAAGTGTAGAAGAAGGAAAAAATTCCTTGACATTTTTCATTTTCCGTTGTTTCCATCAACAAACAAATTCTGCTGCAGCAATAACATCGTCAACGTTGTTTTTCACCGTCAGTTGTGCATATTTTCTACCGCAGCCATTTATCATTCGATGACGTTCCTCATCATTTTAATATTGTTTTTTCGTCCCGACTCGAGTTTTCGTGTTTGTTTGTGTGAAGAGTCGAAAAAAACAATAGAAAACGGACCACGATATTAAAATCGAGGGAAAGAAAAATCCGGCTGTTTTTGTTTTGCGGTAAAGTTATTTTTTCGACCACAATTTTTTTCTTTTCCCGACCAAGTTTTATAATCATCATCATCAACCAACCGCGAATCATCCGAAGGGGAAAATCGGTGTTTGTTTCAAAATTTTCGAATGTGTGTGTGTGTTTCAACTATTTCAACTTGTGTTGATAATGTGATGTGGTTTTTGTGTGTGTGTGTGTGCTTGATGTTTGTAAATAGATCATCATGAATTCTGTGGTTACTAAAATTCTTGATTGTTGTTATCATTATTCGAATAATAATAACAACAACAACAAAATGTTGTTTAAACCACAATCATTATCATCATTATTATCATCTGATTCGGATGATATGGATGATAATGAATCAACGACCAACAAATTATCATCCAAATCATCATATCAACATCGAAATCGTTGTCCTCAATCTTTGATTTCATCCGAATCATTATCATTATCATCATTCACAACGAATCTTCCACATTTATCATCATCAAATGATGATGATATTGACAGAATAAGTCAATCAAGTGCCTATCAATCATTATCATCATCATATCGATCAGCAATCGATTCAAATTTTTCAATAAAAATCAATAATAATGTTGCTCATCATGATAGAACTACTATTACTGAACATTATTCATTATCATCAATAATGTTACCTTATCATTATCATTATCATCATAGACATTTATTAAAGAATTTTCATCAACGATGCCTTTTAATTCTGTTTTTAATATCAATTTTATTTGATTATTCTAAATTTGTTCATTGTGATCGTAATCGTTTTTGTAAGTTTTTTTTTGTTGAAAAAATTTTATGCAACCAAAAAAAATAACACTTTTTTTCAATGAAACAACATAAACATCATTGTTTCTGTGAATGATGAATGTTTGTTTGTGTGTGTGTGTGTGTGTTTTTGCCCCGGAATTCCATAAACTAACCCAAAACAGCATCATTAAGGATGATGATGATGTCTTTTATTTTCTCTCCTCAGCATCGTTATAATTTTAAATGAAAAAAAAAATTTCACACTTTTTTTCATTTTCTCAATTTTCATTTTGAATGTAATCGCAAAAAAAAATTAGATTCGTTCGTTGATTTTCGAATAGAGAGACAAAGACCATAGAATCGGTTAAAGAATTACACTATGTTTGAAATGATGATGATGATTGAAATGAAAAAACGAAGAAGAATAATAAGAATTCATCGATCATTTCATATTTGTTATTGTTATTTGTGATTCTTGTTATTCTTGCTATGATGATGATGATGCTCTACCCCGAGAATTGCTCAAAATCATCATCATCATCATTATTATTCCATTTTCACTCTGAAAATTTTTCAATTTTTTTTTTGATTCCAATTTCCATCATCATCACAAACAAGCAAACAATTTCATTTTCATTTTCAACAATTCTGGTTTCGACAGAATATCCTCTCTGTATGGCCAAAAAAATAGGTTCTCCTAAGCTCATTTCAGCCGAATTAGAATGTGAAGCGAAACAAATTTTTGTTTGAAAATACTTTTCTGTCCGCTTTAATAGCACAGTGTTTCACAAAAAACAGATCAAATTTTTCGACTGATATGATGAGAAAATTGTAATTACTCTTCAACAACAATACCATAGAATGAATTTGAAAAAACAACCGACATTTAAAATTGCTTTAACAAGGTTTTTTCTCCCATTCAATTCTTTTTCGCCATCACCACCACCATCACCACTTATTACATAATTTTCGATAAGTGTGTGTTGTGTTTACCAATTCAACTAAACAAAAAAGGCGAAAGCAAAACATTTTTGCCTAATTTCTTTCACTCTCTATCACTATATTTGAGTTTGTGAAGTGGCCATCTTTTTTTCTTTTTCGTCAATGATGATGATGATTGTCGATGATGATGATGATGATTGCTCATCATCATAATTGTTGGGGTTTTTTTTCGTTGTTGTTTGAGGAAGAAAAATATATTATCCATCATGATTGGATAAATGAACAGCCACTATATAGACAGCTATATTGAAGTTTTTTTTCTGATCATAAACGACGATTTTTATTTTATTTTTTCTTGCCAAACAAACAAACAATATAAATTAATCAATTGTGTTTGGAAGAATTTTTTTAACAGAGAAAGATAGAGAGAAAGAAAGATCGTAAAGTTCCAGTTCCACAATCAAATCATAAACTTTTTTCTTTTTTTTGTTGGAGTTTAAGAATCGAAAAGAAAATATATTTTCCTTTCTTTTCTTTTGTCAATTTCGTCTTCGTGGATTCAATTGATTCAATTGGGTTTTTCCTTTCGTATTTTTTCATCCACGATGATGATTATTCGAATGTTTTCTTCATTCGTTTGGTTTTTCGAATCCAAAATAAAAAACAGAAAATTTATCTCCAATTGCCAATCAATCCAATGCTGTTTGGCTAGATAGAATAATTTATCAGCAAATTTTCCAATTTTAGTCTAGCCTAGTCCAATTTTCATTGAAAAACTTTTATTGAAAAAAAAGAAATTTTTTTTTGAGTGAAACTCAAATTGATCTGTTTTTGGTAGAGAGAAAAAAAAGTAATTACATTTCAAGTGAATTTTTTTGGCAATCGAGATGGAGATGTTTCAATTTTTGTTTCTCGGACAAAATTGAAAACAAAATTAATCCGACTGAAAATTGAAAAAAAAAGTTTCCCCAAATAACAAAAATATTGCCCATTCTGATCATTTAAATCATTTCATGGATTTCCGGAAACTTTCTTGCTGGGAATCTTTTTCTTAATTTTTTTTAATGAAAATCTATCAGAAAAATGCTGATCGGCTTTATAAAACTAACCCTTTTTTGAAATTGATAATAAAATTTTCATTTTCATCTTTTTCCGGCTATTTTAACAAAAGTAACAAAAATTTTTATTGGCCTGTGTTACAATCAATTATGCGTGTTTTCACATAAAAAACATTTGACATTATCATTATCATTTTGATTAGATTGATTATAATCATTTTATTTTATTATTCACAATGTCATCATCATGGAATCGATAAAAAATCAATCATTTTGTTCGTTTGATCGATTTTATGATTGTTCTTTATCAATCATCATCATCATCATTCCAAACTCGCTAAAGTCGGAAAAACTTTTTTTTGTCAAGGAAAAATTTCCAGAAAATAACAAATTTTTTTCCTTTCGATTAACTTTTCTGAAAAGTTTTTTTTCCCAAAAACAACAACATCCATCATTTTTTTGTCATCGTTGTTGTTTGTCATAAAAACAAAATTGTTCAAAAACCATGATTCACCTGATTTGAATTCACTAATAATTTTCCTTTCTTTCTTTTTTCTTTATTTTTCTTCGACGATACGGCTGACTTACCTGGTTGATACCACCGATAATATCTAACACTGGATCACCATATCAATATATAGATCACATATCAGCATTATGTTTACGTGAACGTGTACATCCATTATCGAAAAAAATTGATGGTGCTGTTATAACTAGTAAAGCGGAAAATAATTTGGATTGTACAATAACATTTCAAACGGATACAATTTTACAAAAATTTATGTTACGTTTTGAAAAATTAGCATTAGATTGTAATGATCATCTTTATATTTATGATGGTGCACATACTATTGGTAATCATAAGGTAAGGTTTTATGATGAAAATTCTTCAAATTCTAAACATTTTTTTGTTCTTCTCGGTGAATGAATTCAATGGTTTTTTTTCGCTTTGTTCAGATTAGATTTTTTTTTTCAATTCCGAAATAAAAGAAAGAAATTCCAGGAGTATATTATGCTAGTTGATTATATTTTGTTGAAAACTTACTTAGTGTAGATTCCTTCAATTCATTCATTTTTTTCGGTGAATATTTTTCCTTCCGGAATCTGAGACAGAGAATCTTGTTTAAGGAATTTATCAGAAGAAAGAATAATAAACTAACAAAAAAGTTTTCCTGAATAAAACGATAAACCAAAATGCACACACATAGATGGGTTTTACATAGACAGAATAATAATAAAGATTTCTTGAATAAGAATTTCATCCTGAATGTCCAAAAGGTGTGTTTTGGTGCGGTTCCGGTTTGAACTTTTTTTCTTCTTCTTATTTTGACAACAGATAATAACAATAATAATATTTTCTTGTTAGATAATGAGGATGATGATGAGATGAAAAAAAATCAAGCAAAGTTTAAACCGATAAAGTCAATATAGTCAATATAGTCAAGGCTGTCAATTTGATCCAGGCTAAGATCCAGGGAAATTTTTTTTTTCTTCGTTTTCTTTATTTCAATAATAATAATGATAATAATAAGAATGATATGAAGAAAAACAGGAGAAAAATCGATTTTAAATCTTGGATTCTTTTCTCTTGAAAATCGAATGAAAATCCAAAAAAATCCATAGCATTAAATGTTTATTGATTTTTCTTTTGATGCAGAAGGAAGAATCGCTTATCATTTTCCAATAATAATAATAATAATGATTAGGATTATCACTCGATATATATGGATAATGATCACGTTTTTTTCTGTTTTTGTTTTTGTTTTTCAAAATTTATCTTTTTTTTTTGTCCAATTTTGTTTTCCCGGATTAATTCAATGCAATGTTAATCTTATTCAATTTTTTTTCATTTCATTTTTTCACTATAGGCTGATTTATCCTGTCGTAGTACAAGAACTGAAGTTGGTACAATTTATACACAAAGTAATTTTCTAACATTACGTTATCAAACGGATGCCTATTCAAAAGCTGATAATGGTTTTCGTTTAATTATTACTGCCTATAAAGATTCAAGTAAGTATTTTTGTCTCAATGTTGCATATTATAATGACATATTTTGTTGACTATCTTGAATGAATGAGATTCAATTAGATTTTTATCATTTTTGATTTGTCATTTTCGATTTATGAATGGCAGATATATTGCCAAACAAAAACAAACAAACAAACTTGAAATCATTCAGATTCGCATCATTCAGCTTTGTAACACTGGAAATGTAATAAAAAATGTCCAAAAACTTTTTCTGCTCAAATCATTCATAGATTGGAGAGAAAAAAAAATGAAATCCAGTTTTTCTATATTTCAGTCATTCTGTGTGTAGAATTGTGATAACAGAATTATGGTCGACAAGTTTATTGTTCCATTTGGAAAAAAACTGCAATCAATTGTCGAACACAACATTTTTGAGTTGATCATGATGATGATGATGTGATGAAAGTCGTCAGATATTTATATTTGCCTATATGAAAATCTTTTCATACTTTAAGGCTATTTTTTATTTTTATCATGATTATTTGTTTGATTTGTTTGTTTGTTTGCATTCAATGTTTGATTCGAAAGATATATTCGAAGATAAGGATATGAAAGATAGATAGAGATGCGAGCGATATTTTGTTGTTGATTTTTGACTTGAAAGTTTTTTTTTGCACTGCATTCTACATTCGTGACAAATATTATTGCATTTGAATATATATAGTGCAGTATTTGGTAAAGTAGATAAGTAGAAAAAAACTTATTAAAAAATGATTTATTATCTTGGTGCAAGAGAGAGAGAGAGAGAGAGGCTGATTGCAATCAAATTCTTATTTTTTGTTTTTTTTTTTAATATTAAAACTAAAGAATTTCAGGGTTTTTTTTAATCTCGAAGAAGAAGAAGAAGAAGAATTCCCTATTGGATTTTTTTTTGTTTTACTCCTTTCGGTTTAACACAGAATAATACATAGTGAAAGAGAATTTATAATAGAAATATTTCCGAAAGAAACAGCATCACTTTTCCGGAATTTTTCTCTCCCTGTCTTTCCACATACACAGAGAGAGAATCTAGATTCAAATATTTATATCAAAATCATTATCTTTTCCAATTTTCTATGTTGTTTTCTTTTTGTTGTTGTTGTTGTTGGATGTCTACAACTGATGTTGCAAGCGATTCTATATTCTTTCTTTTTTTTGCAAAATTCAGAATCTATGAGTGTGAAGATAGATATAATAATAATAATAATTTGAAAATGATTTTCGCCGAATGATAATAATAATAATAATAATAGGATTCATTCAGTAAATTATGTTTTTTTTTCTTGCTTTGCTTTGCTTTGATATTCTCTGTTGGGAATTCAATATTTGGATAAGAAACCAAGAAAGAGAAGAAAGTTGTCTTTTTGTTTTATTAAGAAGAGAAATATAATTCTTATTTGGCCCCCTTGTTTTTCTTATTCATCGTCTTTTGGGCGTCTCAAGATGTTGTTCAAATGATGTGATTTGGTGTTGAATAAAGAGAAAGGAAATATGAAAAATTATTATTATCACCACTATATCGATGATGATGATCATTATTATTATTATCACTATATCATCATATGGCAAATTATTAATACAATTTGCATTTTTTCCTTTCCTTTCGTTCGTTTGTTCGTAGTTTTGAATTGACAAATTCTACATTCAATAATAAATCCAACACACACACACATATAATCAGTATTTTTTCTGTGTCATATCAGATATCACAGATATAGATAGATTTTGTAGATATATGCAAAAGAAAAAAATCATTAATTTTAACATGAAAAGTTTCATTGAAAATGTTTTGAATATATTTGGAAGATTTGGATTAATAATTAAATTTTATTATTTCTTTGCTTTCATTCCCGTATAGTGTGGGTATGATGATCATTTGTTTTTTCTCTAGCTACTGGTTTATGATCATAGTTTTGGTAGTGGAAACCATTGTTCCTCTCACCTCAACCATTTCAAAATTTTGAAAATGAGCACATTTTACATATAAAAATGACAGATTGAATTTATTATTATAAAGTGAATTGAAAAATGAATGTTTTTTTTTCTTTATCTTTATTTATGTTAGTAAATAATGATCAACACAAATTAAAAACAACAATTTTATTTTATTTTAA
>ERZ500997.149-NODE-149-length-19279-cov-6.511600_pt1 | contig 19279 bp, 17 predicted proteins | sample MGYA00248826_ERZ500997 | MGnify/ENA primary metagenome ERZ500997 (study PRJEB25958, sample SAMN03398524) | human skin metagenome | study: EMG produced TPA metagenomics assembly of the Human Skin Microbiome Metagenome (human skin metagenome) data set.
ATTTAAACAAATCGATACAATAATTCATTGATTAATTAATTCAAAAACAATCGATCTAATTGTAATGACGACTAATGATCATTGAATGAGTAAACATATGAAAACGAAAAAAAAAGAAGATCCTGTTGAGCTTTGTTTTCTGGTTTAATTCAAAAAAATTTAAATTTACAATTCTTGTTTGAATTGATGAATTCATAACATTTTACTTATTTTTATCATTTTTTTAGATGCAGAACAACCAGAAAAAAACGAACATTTGACATATAAACAAAACAACCGCGGATTTCTGAACGAATTTCTGTCCAAATCGATTCGATTGAAGGATAAGGAAATGAATTAATCGAACCAAAATGCAAAAAAAAAAAAGAAATTCAAGATTAAATCATCCAGAAAAGTTTAATCCAAATAATTGATATTTTGAAATTTTTTTTTTTGAATTTGGAAACTTGATGCATTAATTTTTGACCCGTACTATATGTACGGGCAATTTTGACACGCGATCTTTTATTTCGTGCATGCATTTTTTTTTGTTTTATTCACATAATGCTGTTCTTTTTTCCGCTGTTGTTTCGGTGTGTGATGTGATTTGATTGTTTGATGCCGAAATAAATTGTCTTTTTTTTGAAAAGAATTATTTATTGAATTAAAGAAAGAAAAAAAAGAATTTTTGATTTTAAAATTTCAAAAAATAATCACCGTAAATTCATTTTTTTAAAACACTGTTTATTTTTTGTTTGGTTTGAATGAGACATTATTAAATTATCAAACACAATCATGGCCGAAGGTGATATCATGCAAACTGATGAAGGAAAAAAATTTCAATCCAATGGTATTGAATTGGATGAGCAACAACAACAACAACAGCAACAAGAACAGCAACAATCGACACAAGAATCATCATTATTGGTTGAAGAAGAACCTGAACCAGATTTTGATGATCCAGAAGATTTTATCGATGATATTGATGATGAAGGTTTGTCTTTTTTTTCTGATAGTTGATTGAATATTAATTTGACAATTGAATTCTCATTTTATATCATTAGAGTTAATTGGCGATATTCTTAAGAATCGACCTAAACAAGATTTTGGTCTAAAAAGTGTTATCATTGTTGATGGTATACCAAAAGTATCACCAGATCGTTTTGAAAAACTTCGTAATGTTTTGATGCGTATGTTTTCCAAATGTGGTACGATATTGAAAGATCATTTTCCATTAGATGAAAATGAAATGACAAAAGGGTATGTATTGCCATCTTAAATGATTATGTTATCCGATTACATATGCTAACTTGATTTAATTTTTTTTTGATTAATTAAGCTATGTATTTTTTGAATTTGAAAATTCCGAACAAGCACAAGAAGCTGTCAAAACATATAATCATCATAAATTGGATAAAAATCACATGTTTTTCGTTAATATGATACAAGATATTGATAAATATCTAGAAATTTCCGATGATTTTGAAGAACCGGAAAAGAAACCATATGAAGATCGTGGTAATCTACGTGAATGGTTACTTGAACCAGATTGTTATGATCAATTTTCGGTTGTTTATGATGGTGGTGATACAACGGCTATCTATTTGAATTCAAATCCTGAACCAACATTAATACAGAAACGACCATATTGGACTGAACAATCGGTACATTGGTCACCATTGGGTACATATATGGCCACATTTCATAAACAAGGTATCGCTTTATGGGGTGGACCTAATTTCGAACGTTTATTTAAATTCGCTCATGAAGGCGTCATATTCATCGATTTTTCTCCATGCGAACGTTTCCTTGTCACTTTATCGCAGCCATTAATGTTGACGAATCAAGAGAATGCCATTATCATATGGGATATTCGTATGCAAACAATCAAACGAACATTCTATGCTGAAAATGTTCAAAGTATTGCCTGGCCAATATTCAAATGGTCACATGATGATAAATATTTTGGCCGAATTCATAATGATTCGCTTTGCATTTATGAAACAGAATCTTTTCTTTTATTGGATAAAAAATCATTGAAAATGCCAGGTATTAAGAATTTTGTATGGAGTCCATCGGAAAATACATTAGCCTATTGGGTTGCTGAAGAACAAAATGTACCGGCACGTGTATCATTGATTGAAATACCATCGAAAAATGAAGTTCGTTCAAAGAATATATTCAATGTTGCCGATTGTAAAATGCAATGGCAAAATAATGGCGATTATCTTTGTGTTAAAGTTGATCGTTATACTAAGGCAAAAAAAGAACGTAACGAAGCCAATAAATACACTGGACTTAATTATTCATTCGATCTGTATCATATACGTGAAAAACAAATCCCTATCGATTCGATCGAAATTAAAGAACCGATCGTTAATTTTAGCTGGGAGCCACATGGTTCAAAATTGGCAATCGTACATGGTGATTCACCTTCCTATACTATTTCATTCTATGGAATCGGGCAAGGAACTACCGTCACATTGTTAAGTATGTTATCTATTTTAGTCGATCGACTTTGACATTAATTATTTCTTATGAAAATTGTAGAAAAATTCGAGAAAAAATTATGCAATAGTTTGTTCTGGTCGCCAACCGGACAGTTCATTCTATTGGCATCACTTCGTAGTGCCAATTATACATTGGAATTTGTCGATACTTCGGATTTTTCTCGTACCAACACACAGGAGCATTTCAAATTGAGTGACGTTGAATGGGATCCAACTGGTCGTTTTGTTGTCACCAGTGTTAGCTATTGGACCAATAAGGTTAGTTTTTTTCTTTCTTTGTTAATGTTTTTTTTCTCAACTCAATCAAAATTATCATTTCCATACATTAGAGCGATAATGCCTATTGGGTTTGGTCATTTCAAGGTCGTCTTATTCGTAAACAAATATTGGAACGTTTATGTCAATTTTCATGGCGTCCAAGACCACCAACATTGTTGAGCGAAGAAAAAATCAAAGAAATCCGAAAGAATCTAAAAAAATATGCTGATGAATTTGATGCCAAAGATCGTATGGCCCATTCAAAATTATCGAAAGAAATGATCGATAAACGACAACAACAATTACGTGAATATAAAGAAATATGTGAACGTAATCGACAGATTATCGAAAGCCATCAAGAAGAATTGATGCAATTACGTAATCTAACCGAAGAACAAACCCAGCAAGAATATTATGAAGAGGAATATGAATTCCTTGTCAAAGAGGAAACTGTCGAACTGGATTGATTAACATCACTAATATAATAATCTAATCCTTGATTCTTTCCACAATAGTATCATCATCAAATATCAATAAAAAGGATTAATTAACAGATTTTTTTTTTTTATTAATAAATTGTTTCAAATAAAAAAAAATTGCCTATTCAAATTTCTTTTTTACATCAAATATCTGATCGACGGAAACGATTTTCTCTCTAGGTTTGCCTTCTTTACGACCTTGTTCACGTTCGAATTGATCGATACGTGTCCAATCAACAAAATCGATAATATTGGCTTGACGTTTCTCTAATATTGGCCTAATTTGATCATAACCACGTTTGATCGTTTCGGTATCAAGACGACCATCTTGAATATCGTTTAAAATATTTTTACCAACTTCAAAACTGGCTGACATCGTGTTCACTATAACACCTGTTGCACCGAATGCAGCCCAACCCGAACAATAAAGATCAGGATTATCGATGACACGTCCTTGTTGGTTAAGAATGATACCACGACGATTATCAAATGGTAACGATGGATCTAATGGCACTGATCGATATCCGATACTACGGATTAATATTCCACATGGTTCCTCAATTAGTTTATTATCACAAGTGTTTATAATTTTTGCATCTTCACGTATATAATCATCCAATAGATTTTGTTTTAATCGTACACTTGCAACCATTGGTGATTCTGGACAGATTTCAATGGGTGTTAGGAAAAATTTAAACAAACATTCTTTCGAACAATCATCTCTCATTTTATTTGATCCATCAATTATCTGGCGATATAACTGAGCCAATCGCCGACGTGAACGTGGCAGTGAATCCTATTCGAACGTAAATAAAAAATCAAGAGAAATAAATAAAAAATAAATAAATAAATAAATCACTCACGATGAGTTTATCATTAAAATCTAAGCGTTCACGAATCGATTGTGACCAATCAAATCGAACATGACAATCAGGCATTTTGGTAAGTTCACGAAATTCTTTGATCTTAAATGCCGCTTGCAATGGACCACGACGACCAATTATAACCACGCGACGTATATTAGAATTGGATAATTTTCGAAACGCATGACTTGTAATATCCGTTTTCTAGTCAAACAAGAAAATCAGAATCATCATTTGGATAAAAAAGAACTTTGTGCTTACCTTAAGAATATCCGGCGGTGTCAATAGGATACGTGCACAATCCAAAGCAACATTACCTTGTCCGATTATAATTGCAGTATTACACGAAGTATTTAATGATAATTCTAGATCTTTATCCTGTGGTATACCATTATACCAGCCAACAAAACGTCGTGCTGATATAACATTACCCAATGATTCACCCGGTATGTTTAACATTGCATCCTGTGATGAACCATAACATAATACGACAGCATGATAAGCATCACGAAGTTCCTGAAATGTAATATCGGTACCGATATTAATATTTCCAATGAAACGTGTACGATCATTTGTGGCCACTTTGGTGAATGAATTGATAACATTCTAACAATATGAATGAACAAATTTAGATCAAAATCATTCAAATACGATTCAGATACCTACTTTTACTTCTTGATGATCTGGCGCTACACCAAAACGAACCAAACCAAATGGAACGGGAAATTTTTCATAGATATCAACATTTAAATTCGGATACTAATGGTGTGATTATTGATGGAATTTGAATCAACAAAATTCGATATAGACATACCTTTAATAATTGTTGACTGGTATAAAAACCGGCCGGACCACTACCAATAATGGCAATCTTATATTTACAATTATTAGACTTTGTGTCATTGGTCGCTGATGATGATAGCGATCGTTGGCAGTGATTATTCAGATTATAAAAACGATATCGATTGCACTTTAATAATAATGATGATTCAACAATAGACAGAAAACAATTGATGTCAACATTTCTACATTTCGTTAACAATCTTTTTATTATTAACATTATTTATAACAGAATCTAACAGAATTCGATCTTAACAATACATTTCTTTTTTTTCTCTTCGGTCCTTATCAATAGACAATAGATTTATCATCCGAAAATAGATTTCTTTTTTTTTGTCTTCAATTTATTAATGAGTACAAATGTTTCTCACGTGATCTAATTGTTTTCAGTAATGAACGAATCTATCGAGAATTAGCCGATCACATGATAAATTTATGAATTCTTTCATTTTTTTAAAATATTGTAAAATTTAATTAATCGTAGAATTTAATTGTTTGTTTATTTGTGATAATTATCAATGATTATACAATGTTTTCATCGAAAATTATTTTATCGTCCATCATGGAAATCTTGGCTAATTTTGATGATTGACCGATATAAGCATAACAAACAACAACCAACAAGTTGGTCGAAATATTTCGAAACAATCGAATCGAATGTTTTCACCAATCGAATTAGTCGACAAAGACCAAGCGATTTGAAATTTATTCAATATGAAAATATATTCGTTTATCATGTGATAAAATTATCTAATCCTTACATTAATCATAATGATCATTGTAAAATTTCAACATTTAAATGTGATTTCAATCGTTTTTTTACCTCAAACAATGATAATAATGTCGATGATATTAATGCAAAAATTTCTGCTATGAACAATGAACAAATAATTGATTTGATGAAATCAATGTACCATAATTTACCGGTGTTCCTCAAAGAAGATGAATGGAACAAAGCATTTCTCGAATCATCATTCAGTCGTATTTGGCAACATTTAGATTTATTATTGATTAATCGAATCGAAAAAGATTGGTCGACAAACAAATCAAAATATATGATAATATCGAGACTTTGGTTTGAACTTGGTCTTGCACAAAATGTCCGTTTTAATAAATGTTTAATGGAAAAATTATTTGATGAACAGCAACTGGAAAAATCGACAATTTTACATTTGATGTTTTTGGCAAATTTAGCAAGAAATTCAATCATGACCGTACAACGACAAACGATGATTAAGCAGATTGATTCATTTTTAAATCAAAACAACAATCAACAATTGACAGTAGATGAACTATCATTGATTGGTGTAGGTTTTTTCAAAACACAAACACGAATGCCTTTGGAATTACTTCGTAACTATATTGAATCATGTACTGAACAATTATTACAACGATATCCAATACGATCAACAATATCTATTGTAGCTATATTGAAGATTATACGTTTTTCTCTTGAAACAACTGAATTCAATCGACAAAAATTAAGAATACATTTGAATCGTTTTGTAGAGGCATTGGGCAATCATCCATCGAATTTTTTCGATTCAGAAATCTGTCTAACCCATCTAATACTGATGCTTAATTCGATATTATTGATTGATAAACAATTATATAGGCAAATATTTCAGAAAATGATGGCTAATCTTTCGATATTTCGTATCAAAGATATTGAACGTATATTATTTTGTTTGGCAAATGTACGATTTCAATGTCCAATCGGACAATTACGTCGTTTAGAACAATATCTATGTAATAATGATGAAAGTCGTTTCTATCCAAGTTGTACCTACAATATTATCTTGTCATTGTTTATGATCGATTATGAACCAAAGCAATTGCTTAAAATTTGTTCCAATCATCGACAAATACAAGATTCACTTGGATCAACTAAAATGTCTCTCGCTACACAATTTCTAACATTGGATAGCATTATGCGATTACGTAATCGAAAATCATTATTGAATGAAAAACAAATCGAACAATTTCAATTATCATTAGCCTATTTATTTGATAATCTTCATACACAAAAAGGTCGTTTTATTCGATTCATTTATGAATCACTCAGTCAACAATGTGTTGATCAAAATATACAGCTAATATATCTTTTACCATTCATCTCATATCCATTTCCAGTCATTTTGAACAAACCAACTTTTATTTACAAATCAAATACTGATCGAACATTATGTCCATTTGTCGATAGTATACCGTATCGAGTTGATTATTTTAAGCCAAACTTTTTCCATAATAGTTTTGTCATCTTACCATTAATGGAAAAAGATTATACGGTTAGATCATCATTACGTGGAACAATACATTTAAATAAATCATTGCTCGAAAATCTTGGATTTCGTATTATACCTATTGAACATGGACAATTTCGCCATTATTTTCTAAAAGATTCAATTGAAACAAACACACATTCAGATGCAACAAAACAATTATTATTCACAGTACAAAAATATCATCGATCAATAAATTTTAATAAACAAACATAATAATCAAAATTAACCAGTTAAAATTTCAATCAAATGTTTCAAACGTTCAGCAATATCAGAGATATTTCGTTTTTGATTGAAAACATTTTCATTGGCTAATCTTTTGGACAAACTATCAATAATATTTTCAGTTAATTTGGTTATATTAAAATCGACAATCATTGATCGAAATGTTTGTAATAATAGACGATCTTCTTCCAATGTCCATTTTTCGTTTTTCATATTGGATTCTAATTCATTTTGATTAATTTTTTGTAATGGAGATGATTTTCGTTGAACATATTCAACTAATTGTAAACGTTTATTGGTGGATATTTGTGGTAGATAAATTCGACCAGAAATGAAACGAATTGAACACATGTTACAATGATTATTTAGATGAGATGCGTTTGTTGAATCGTTTTGATGATGACATTCGATACATGGACATTCATTTGTACCATATTTCAAATCATTCGAATCGATTGGAATCGTACAATTTTCAACATCATCATCATTATTGTCAACAACAACATTGTTGTTTTCCATTTCGATATCGGAAGGAATAATAAATTCATCAAAATCTTCATCATCATTGTAAAGATGATTGGATGGTGGATCTTCAAGAAATAATGAACAAAATTCTTTCATCAAAAGTGGATGATTATTTAATATTTTTGATACTGAAGTTTTGATTTTTGTTCGTTGTTCATTGGTCATTGTTGATAGATGTTTCTGTTGTAAAAGTGATTGATTTAGCAAACGAATTATTTTCTGTATACAATTTTGCTGTTGATTTGTTTGACCATCATAGACAAATGATAGATATAGTTCAAGTTTACCGAAAAATTGTAATATTCGTTGCCAATGTAGATATTCAAATGTTGATCGAAAATCATTATTGTGATTATTATCGAATCGATCAATAGAGAACATTACAAGAAGCACTAACAATTCGATCAATTCATCAAAACCATCCAGAATCTGTTGTCGAATAATGATATTTTCCGAATGTTGTTCAATATATTTTTGACGAATTTCCAGTAGAAATTTACGAAGTTGATGATAAATTTGTCTATTCAAATCTGGCTGATCATTTAGATTGGAAATCAATTCTAAAAATTGAATATAATCTTCATCTTGAACCAATAATTTACGGCTACGTTTAAGATAATAGCTAATCAAACGATCATTGATTGAATCAATAATGTTCGATGATGAATTCTCAACAATAAATCGAGATGATTCACGTTGCATTGCTAATAATTCCGATTTTCGTCGATTGATACGTTCAACATCAACTTGATCTTGTTGCGGTTTTCCATGTTGACTATTCGCAACAGTTGTCCAACTTGCTTCCATCAATGCCATTAAATCTTCTTCATCATCCATGTTCATTAGCATTTCTGTTTCATCACCATCATCATCATCATCGTCATCATCATCACCACCATCACCATCGTCATCATTATCAACATCATCATCTTCGATTTCTTCTTCTTCTTCTCCTTCTTCCACTTGGACAACATTTTCACATTGTTCTTGTTCATCATCATCATCATTATTATCAATCTCAATTTTTTCGAATACTTGATTATCATCATCACCATTTTCATTGATTTTGTTCACAGATATGGTTGGTGATTGTACAGGTTGATTCGAATCGATATCGATTGAATTTTCATCAATATCCAATTCTTGATTTGGTGAACAGATTTTGGAAATTTCCTGTTCATCCTTTTCTAATATTTTGGATTGATAAGATTGTTGTTTTTTAGTTTTTCTACGAATTTGTCGTCGCCGTTGTGGTAGATTTGGAACAGTACAAAATGGAAAACTTTGATTAGCCAAAATGTTTTGCATGATCGTACCATCGGCTAATATGATTCGTTGTCCATTTAATTCATACAACGGTAAATTACCATTCGAATCCGGTTTGGGCATTATAGTTTGATATTTATTTGCCAATGATGATGGACTAGATGAATGTTCATTACATTTTGTTTGCTGTGATTGTTCGGTACGATTATTTTTTCTTGAATCATCAATATAAAGCATTAGATTGGTTGGATCATCTTTGGCCACAAGTTTATGATACCAATTAGGCAATGGATATAATCGATAAATATCGGATAGATTTTCTTTGGTAAAATATCTATTAAATGGTGGAAGTTTATTTTCACGAAAATAATAGACAATCGGATTCGTAAACCATTTATCATATTTTTGTGGATCATTATCAATTTTTCTTTTATGTTTTAAATATTTAACATGATGACGTATAGATTGTTCAGAATGATTAGGTAAAAAATGATTGTGAATATATTTGTAAAAAGAATTTGTTCGAGTCGATTTCGAACGTTCACGATAAAATTTCTGCAAACCGAATGCAATCATATGATCATCAGCTTCGGTAAATAATGTTTGAGTGACTTTGTGATGTGATAAAAAACGACGAGATGGTAATGCCCATTCGAATGGAAATATATTACGATTTTTGAGTAGAAATGATTTTAGCTTCGATGTTAAAACTGTTTCGAGATTGGATTTATTTTCACTTTCAACAATATGATCATTATCATGTTCGACTAATTGAATGGATGGTTGAAGATTAGGAATCAAACGTAAAATATTTGTATCATTTTTTTGAGATAATTCATTCAATTCATCAAGCATTTCTCGATAACCGTTGTGAATTTTATTATCATCATCATCATAACGAATAGATAGAATCCAATCTTGTGTAAGTAATTGTATGTGAAAATTTAGCTGATAATAAAGAATATTTAATTGATCATTCGAAAATGAATGTTGATCTGAATTGGAATTTATTTCATCTTTCAATGTTATTTGATCAGATTCTTTTTCAACACCATTATTATCGATAACGGAAGTATTCTTGAATGTTTCATCGAAAATATCCAAAAATTCTTTAAAATCATCCAAATTACCGATATCCTGATATACATTATAATCCTTATCATTAGGATCATCATCAGCAAATAATCGATCTAGATCACTTTGTTGAAATGAATTAATAAATTGTTGATAAATATCATCATTTGGATCTAATTCCATTATTTCGAAAAATGTAAACAAACAAACAAAAAAATCATACGCATGCGTAACGTTTTACCATATATTTTTCTTGAGTCATAATTATATGGCCATATGTCATGACTCAAGATTCCTTGAATTTAAATTTGGATGGCTATCTAAAAATGAGAATCGTATTAATTTATTTGTATTAGCTGTGATATATCCAGCTTAAAAGTAAAAAAATGAGGAGAAATTCTTCAGTAGAAACTTCAATCAATATTGATTCGAAGAGATCAAAACCACGTACGACTATTGATAATTTACCATCATTGGCTATTGAATATATTCTAAGTCAATTAACTTATTATCAATTATTACAGCTAAGACTTGTTTCTCGTCATTGGTATTCATTGATTCAGGGTAAATTCTTCATGATTTTTAATCAAAAAAAAAAAAAAAAAAATTTGGATTAATTGAGTTTGTTGTTGTTTAATAGAATATCTATCGCGAGCTGATCGTAATTTTTTCATCAATCTAACCAATTATCGTGTGCAATGGGTTGCCGTCAAAGAACAGGTCGAATATTGTAATAACTCTCAATTATCACATCAGCAGCAGCAATCGGCAGCTGTTATAATTCCTCCTGAATCGAATCTAAATTCATCGAAAAAATTACGAACAATTCCACGAATGTCACCAAGACTTCATCATCTGGCCTGTTATGTGGATGATTATATGTATATTTATGGTGGATGCGTATCATTGACCACTACTTATAATGATCTTTGGCGTTTTGATACGAAAACCAAACGTTGGTCCCGAATTATTGCCGAAGGAACTTTGCCACTGCCACGTTTGTTCGGTTCATTATCACTATACAATTGCTATGTTGATAATAATGACAGTGGTGACCGAATTCGGAAACAATATCTGGTACTATTCGGTGGAATAGTTTTCAACGATAAACTACAACCACCAACATTTGATGATCGTGATCGTTTGCTCAAAACAATACATTTATTCGATATTGAATTGAATCGATGGACATTAATCCAAGTAAAAGGTTCGATCGAATTAAAATCCTGTCATCATACGGCAACTATAGTTGATGATGAACTAATTATTGCCTGTAATGGCCATGGCTATGTTAATGAACGTCCAATCGATGGTAGTGATGCAGCAGCTTCATTATTTGTATTTGATTTACGACAACATCGTTGGCGTTGTCAACGTACCATAGGACCTATGCCTACTGGATTATTATCAAATTCTACACGCGTCATTCCACCGATGGCAACACCGGCAATGATATTACAATCTGCTAAAGAATTATTTTGTAGCCGTACGCGTGCCATACCTAATTCCTTTATTTTGGATAATCATAATATCTTATTTATAAGTCACGTTTCCAATTATTCACAACAAGCATCACCATATGCATCTTTGCTAAAACGAACAGGCCGTTGTCAAAATTGGCCAAATTGTGTGGAATGTCAACATTTTTCCAATGCTCATGATGACGATGATGGTGGCGATTATAATCATCACAATCATAATCAAACACCATGGCAATGGCAATCGATTGATTTATCGAATGTTGAACCTGATCTCAAATGTGGCAATATCTGTATGATAAATGATCGTTTATTAGCCTATTTATCAGTGAAGAATCGATATTTTTATGAATCAAAAACTCCGAAACATTCAATCATTCAGCAACAACCATCCATCATAATATCGCAATCATCATCGAATGTACATTCTATGGATAAACGTACGATTCTACATGAACGTCGTATTGAAAAATTGGATTATTATAAACGTTATTATGAAGATCGAATATATCGTAATGCAGCCAACCGTTCCAATAATAATAATAATAATAATAATGGTGATAATCAACGACAATATGCCCCATTAACAATGGATCGCCATTATAATGTTACACAAAAGATTACCTTACAATTGCATTTATTAGACATAACTGAAGTGTTAGGCCATCGACGAATACGAAAACTTCGTGCAACACGATCAATGGATTATACAGTTGCACCGAATGCATTCAATTATTATTCATTGGTAGCAACACCCGAATCACTAATACTATTCGGTGGTTATTTTGTTGATGAATTATATAAAGATATACAAAACAGGCTATTTTTACTTGTATCAAAACCAGAAACCAGTATCAATTAATTTAAAGAAACATTTGTTAATTTTATTAAATCAAAATAGCCATTACAATTATAATATATCACTTGTTGATAGAGAGAGTGAGAAAAAGAGAAAGAGAAATAAAGAAAATTATATATAGATCAAAGCGAAATTTTAAATCAATCTTTTTTATCTTTATTCGCTTTTTGTTGTTTTTGAGTTTGTTGTTGATTCCGGGCGAACAATATGAAAATATTTTCCAATGTAGTATCGGATATTATATAATCTTCTAATTGTAGTTCTTTATCAATTTGGCCCATTATTTCGAACAATTTTGACCATTTGATAGATTTATCTTCAACTTGATATGCCATTAAAGATTGATGATGATCCCTTAATCGTGCCGATGGTATAGCTTCAGTGATTCGTCGTTGACATTCATTACTATAATCCTTATTTATTTCATTTTCTCGTTTCAGACGTATTTGTATCGTATATCCTTGTCCATATTTTGCACGTAAATGTTGAGTAGATCCAAGACAACGAAAACGTCCAGAAACCATGATGGCTATACGTGAACAAAGAGCTTCACATTCTTCCATTGAATGTGATGTCAATATGATGACACTGTTGAAAAGCTGTCGAACAAGGACAAGTGTACGCCAGATTTTTCTTCTAGCACTTGGATCAACACCGGCTGTTGGTTCATCCAAAAACAACATTTTCGGATTACCAATCAAAGATACGGCTATAGATAATTTACGTTTATTTCCGCCACTATATGTTTGGGTTCGTTTTTTTGCATGTTCCTGTAGATCGACCATACGAATTAGATCTTTAACTTCGTTTGAAAGTCGTCTCCATGGAATACCACGTAATGCTCCCATTAATTTAAGTGTTTCCACTCCGGTCAAATTATCCAATAAGGCATCAAATTGTGGACAATAGCCAATGTCACGTCGAAATTCACTTAAATTATTGATTAAATCGATTCGTCCGTCCATAATGGCATTACCATCGCTTGGAAAAATATCACCAGTAAGCATTGAGAATGTTGTAGTTTTACCGGCACCATTAACACCCAACAATCCAAAACATTCATCATGACGAACACCGAAACTAAGATGATCAACAGCAGTAAACGAACCAAAATGTTTAGTTAATCCATGAACAAGCAATAAGTCAACATTATCACGTTGACTTCGTTCCGAGAGAATTGATTCAACACGTCGTTTTTCTTTAGAAACATCCGAATCTTCAAGAGCAATTGAATCATTAGATTCAGAAAGATTTCGTCCCAATATTTGATTGTACAAATGTTCAATCGAATTTATCAAATATTTACGTGAATATTGTTGAAAATTTTCATATAAAATAACTAATACCATAAAAACTAGACCAGATCCAAATAGCGTAAGGATTTCAGGACCAGAACCAAATCTTCCAAATGAATAACTACCCGAATCATAACAAGAATCATCTTCTTGACAAATATCTGGACAACAGCCTTTGAGCATTTGATTCATTCCAAACTGATCATTATTGTCTGTTAAATTCTTACATAGTTCTTCAAGATTTTTACCTACAGTCGAACACAATTTATAGAATAAATTTGATTTGTACAATTTTTGATAACCAAATAACATTGAAAATATTGGTATGCATCGAATGTATGGCAATACTGCTTGTGTCGCATTTAAAAATCCGGAACGAATACCAAAATTATTGATTAAAAAATCGCAAACACCCATGAATAGATTTCCAATTAAGCCCATAATTAAAAATACGATAACAGCAAATGTAAATCCCGATGAATTCACATCAAAAATATAGGTTAAAAAATATGCCAATGGTATTGTGCCCATACCGAATACAAACAATATTACAAACAACACTTCGGCTAAATTAGAAAAAATTGAAAAGCAACAAAATTACTCTTAAATATCAAAACAACCAAATTAAATACATACCGGATGATTTGGAATCAGGATCGAAAAATACATTATCAGCATCAAATAAATAGATGAATAGATAAAGAATCGATATAGTTAGCAAATGATAGGCCAAATCGAATATAAAATGACTGATCCAGAATATTGATGGTGATACACCAGCCATCATTTGTAATAATTTGGATTTTGTTGTTCGTTCTTTAATCGGATAAAGAACATATGATGCGGCCAAAAATGGAAATGCAATTGGTAACAATAGTAAACAACATACCAACCAAGACAATATCAATGATGCCATTGATTTTGTCAATGATTCAGGATTTTCATTTATTTTTTCTTCAATCAATACCGGTTTAAAAGTCATATCGATACCGACTTTTGATTTTAAATGTTGTGGACTAGCCATATCGAGTAAGGTATCGAAAAAGATTTTTACGGATAACCAAGCCGAATAGGTTTGTTCTTCATTATACCATATCTTATAAGAACTTTTTGTTTGATTATCTTGTAATCCAAAAAGAACTTTTTGTATATAATGTCCAATAGCTCCATCATTATGATTTAGAATATAATCTTCAAAAGATATTCGTGCATCAAAATTACCGGTAAATATAACTTGACCATGATCACGATCAGAAACGATACGTTTATATGATTCATATAGTTCAGATTCACCTTGAAAATATGATTCCATATTTGGTCCATAAAGATGTTCAGTATTTATTGGTATAGGATCAAAATTTTGATTTTTACGTAAATTAGAAAATAATGAAGCTATACGCATGGCCAATATAAATATCAATAATGGTATTACCAATTGTAACAACACCATTTGCCAATAACGTCGAGCATAATGAAATCGTTTTAAAACTAATGCTATAAATTGATTTTTGACCAAGGCACAACCAGTGATCATTTCGGATTTTGGAGTTAAACGTGGAGTCCAATTTTGATTATTGTGATTATCATCATTAAGACTATGATCACGATTGTTAGTTTTTGAGAATTGTGATTCAAGAATCGAATCATCATTTTCAACGGCAATGAATACATCTTCCAAAGTTGAATACGACAAACCGAATGAATTGATGCCATAATTTTCAAGATTCTGTTCCAAATCTCGAAAAAATGGTGGGAACTGTTTCTTAAATCGTTTCTTTTGTTCATCAATATCTTCATCGCTTTTGTTCAATTCTTTTTTCCGATTATTTTCAACATTTTTTTCATTCAATGTATAGATTACTTCGGTTTCGATTTCAGATTTAAATTTTGCTGTAGGTATATATTTAGTAATAATGTTAAGAAAACGACTTGAATTAAAATTATTAGATTGTTTTTCCACACGAAGTTGATAACCGGTACCGAAAGCATTTTTCAAAAAGAATGGTGTACCACAACAGCTAAGTCGACCTTGATTCATGATGGCAATACGATCACCTAATACCTAAAGATTTTATTAAATGAATAAAAAAAAATTTTAAATTTTACAATTCAAATTTTTCAAGAAAAACTTACATCCGCTTCTTCCATATAATGAGTGGTCAACAGAATTGTTTTTTCACGACGTAATGAAATTAACAGATCCCATATGACACGACGTGCTTCAGGATCTAGGCCTGATGTTGGCTCATCCAATATCAATATCTCTGTTCGTCCAATCATTGCCATACCAAGTTGTAGTTTTCGTTTCATACCACCAGATAATCTTGATGCTCGAGTGGCAGATTTTTTTGTTAATTGTAATAAATTCAATACACGTTCAACTTCTCGATCAATATTAGAGAGTTTGGTATCTTTTAATACGGCAAATAATTTCAGATGTTCAAACACTGTCAATTCAGGAAATATAATGTTTTCCTGTGTACATAGGCCAATACTTTGTCTTGCCATACGTGTCTGAGTAAATATATCATAACCATTGACAAAAATATTACCAGATGATGAAGGATAAATTCCAGTAATCATATTCATTGTGGTTGATTTACCCGCACCATTATGACCAAGTAATACGGTTAGTTGTTTACTATAAATCTTCAACCATAGTCTATCAACTGCAACTTTATTGCCGGGAAATTTTTTTGTTATATTTTGTATTTCAATAGCTGGTTGTAGTCTAATAGGATCCGGTTCAAATGCTTGTGAATTCAATTCAGGTGGTTCTAATTGAAAAGATGCAATATCTTTTTTCGGATGCCAATATGATGGATCAAATATAAACCATGGACGTTTAGGTACACCATATTGAAATGGCCATACACTATCCACATACCAGATTAAAAAGGCATACAATGCAAAAGAAATGATGACAGAAATTATGACTAGCAATATTGTTAGATCACCATATGCAATTGTTGAATGATTAATTGTAGAAAATGTTAATGATTGATCAAAACTTTCGAATGTTCCCAATATTGATATGAACCACATAATCGATCCCATCGGTAACATTGATAGAAAAAATCGTGTAGCAAAACATTTATTACCAATAGTTTCATTATTGATAGATGGTACCCAACCACGAAAAATAATTACACTTATCATTAACCATAGAATTGTTGTAGCAATAACAGCTATAACGGGTCTAAATAGAAACGAGTAAAAAAATAAATTAAATTATTAACACCTTTTTTAATATTGAAAAAAATAAATTAATTGATTACTTACTTATTGAATACGGTTGTGATTAACATCGAAAACATTATCATTTGCATTCCAAACAAAACAAACGTAATGAAAAAAATAATCACTGATGAATGAACAATTATTGGATTTTTGAACATTGTAAATGCAATAGTAAAACCAAGTGCATGAATCAATATAACAAAAAAATAATTAATAAAATGTGCAGCCCAGAATACTATATCAGCGGTACCGATCATACGTAATAATTCTTTTGATTTGCTTGATTTTTCATCCGTTATACGTTTAACAATTAATGGTACAAATAATGTATAAGAGATTAATGTAAACAAACCAAGTAGATCAAATATGGAAAGAAATTCAATTTTTGGATCACGATATGCTGGATATGGCATACGATTCAATGTTATTTGTTTCAAATCAATAGATGAATTTGAATATTGACGAAGAAATTCTCTATTTAAACGACTTGTTATTTCTACAATCGGTATATTCCATATGTTTTGAAGTGAATTCGGTGCTTGACTTGATTTTTGTGGATAAGCATTCAAACTGCTATGTGCTGCTGTTCGTGCCGGTATTATTACATCATAAACAAGATGACCATTCTCTAAATCAATTTTATGAATATGTAGACCCAATATTAACGGATAAAAATCCATAAATTCAACATTTTTCAAATCATATTTCATTTGTTCAACCATAATTTCAACATTTTGAGTTGCGTTGACAAATGTCTTCATAACTTCATCTTTATCATTTTTTATTTCTATCGGAAGATCTGACAAAGATCTTTTTAATGTAGCTAATATACGTCCAGTTTCTTGTGTATCCGGTGTATAATAAATTTGTTTTAAAATAGGAATTGCAGCAGAAAAATCTACCAATAATGTTGGATTTCGAAAATGCTGTGCCGGTTTCATAGTATTATCATCTTTAATTATTTCACGAATTTTTTCCTCTTCATTGTCTTGGTGATTAGCTTCATTTTCATTCAGTTTTGCATGCGGACTTAAAGTTGTTTTTGAATCTTCGGGTGCTTGTGTTACCATCGATGAATTGGAATAAATAAATGCAAACAATAATATCAATAATATTGGTCCAATCAATTCAAAAAATGTCGATATATAATGTACACGACGTATGATGAATGATTTCCATAAAAGTATGAATAATTGTTTCATATAAATACGCATTTCTGAACTTTTGGAATTATTATTTCGTCGTCGATTTAATAGATGAGTTTCAGGATCGTCATACATCGGTGGTGAATTTGATGATGATGATGATGATGCCGATCCGGATGCTGCTGTCGATCCGGATGCTGCTTTCGATCCGGATGGGGCTTTCGATGTTGAATTCATTGTTGTTGTTGTTGTTGTTGTTACTGTTGGTGTTGTTGTTGTTGGTGATATAGTTATTGTTGTTAAAGTCGGTGACATAATTTGTCAATTTTCCAAATGAATTATTATTATTATTATTTTTTTGCTAAAAAAGAATTATTCAAAAAAAAAAAACAAAAATAAAAATTAAAAATTAATTAACGTAAATCAAAAATGATGGTTTGATGGTTACGGTCGATTGATTATTGATGATGAACATATATACTCAAAAAAAAAAAAATTTTCATTTCCTCGCCAAACTCTAACATCTACGTAGATGATGATAATGATTTTTAAAAAAAATGCTAATCCTATAAAATATGTGGTCGATAATTTCAATTGAGTAGTCATGGATATTCTCTTACTAAAAATAATAATCTGACATTTTGCCAAACAACAATGGCATTTAAAAAAAAATCAATTTCAAACTTTCAAATTTTTCTTTTTTTCAGACCTAAAACAAAAACTGATCTTACCTGCAATATCAAATATCCAGTATATTTGGTATATTTGATTTTACAACTTTTTAGCCCTTTTTTTTCAAATGAAACAGATTGAACTTGGTGTTTTGACAATAAAAAAAAGCAAATTATTATATAAAAAAAAAAATGAAACACTAAAAAATCAAAATGAAAACATTTATTAATGGACTGATTAATAAAACCTTTTATTTTCTAGAATAAATAAATGAAATTATTGATTAAAA
>ERZ500997.150-NODE-150-length-19264-cov-7.921495_pt1 | contig 19264 bp, 13 predicted proteins | sample MGYA00248826_ERZ500997 | MGnify/ENA primary metagenome ERZ500997 (study PRJEB25958, sample SAMN03398524) | human skin metagenome | study: EMG produced TPA metagenomics assembly of the Human Skin Microbiome Metagenome (human skin metagenome) data set.
TTTGTAAAAAAAAATTATTGTTTCATAATTTGCTAATTGTATATATCATATATATGAAAAATTGACAATTTTAATATTTAGTTATTTAGAGTTTTTTTAAGTTTATTTTTTAATACATTTTTTTCATTTCAGCAAATGGATCCAATTATTTTTTGCAAAGGGGCGAACAAAAAACCATCACAAAGATAAAATATCAAAATCAATGTCAATCAAAATCGATTCGAAATTAATGATCAACGATTATCTTGATATCAGTAGTTGTTTTTAAAACAAAATTGTTGAAATCTAAAACAAATTTCATTAAATCAATCACGAATTTGTCAGTAAAAAAAGGAAAAAAATCGTTCAATGAAAAAACATAAACAAAAAAAAATTTTGCTAGAATCGATATCAATCGATTTCGAAAAAAAGTGTCCACATTTTATTTATAACTGATGATCGGATTTGATTGATTTGATTACTAATTCGATTGATCAAGAATCATGAAATATTCGATCATCACTGTCATTGAACAATTTTAAATATATTGACATGAACGGGCATTATATATTTGGAAATTTCCATTTTTTTTGTATGTGTTTATTTTAATTCATCGAAGAAAAAAGATACAAAACGATGACAGTTGTGTAAATCGACCAAACATCGATGTGATGAAGTTTGTTCTACAATATGTCAATCATCGAATGAAGTCAACTCTATCGCTTTCTCTCTATGGAAAATGAAGGAATATCCAATTATGGATGGAAAAAAAATTTTCAAAACAAAAATAGATTTATCAAAATCATTAAATAGCCATTGCATCAAACAAAAAAAAAGGTTGAAACGTTAATTGGCAAATTCAAGCGAAAAACAAAAACAATTACCAACTATGGAATTTTTAATTTCGGAAAAAAAGGAAGGTACATTTATATCAATGCTAAATAGATTTGAATTTTTCTACATTCAACTGAAAAAAGTTGAAAAAAAGTCGCCCATTATTTGATGATTTGATGACAACTTTTGTTTTGTCCAAAATTAAAAATGGGAATTTTCATTTGCATAACCTTGATAACAACAAGTACAAAAACATTGAATCAGCTAATTAAGATTTCAAAAAAAAAATCAAATATATCGGTCGATTTTAAATCGAAGAATTTATAGACAAAAATTTCAGAAGAAAAATTTCATTTCCATCTATTGAAAATCGTGTTTTTCATTTGAACAAATTTTTGTTTTTCAATTCTCACACCCCGTTGTTGTTCCAGAAAAAAAATTGTGTTCCTAGTCAATTGAATTGCCATTCATTCGCAGAACAACGGCTTTATTATTTGACAAATGGTGATAAGAAATTTACAGAAGAAATAAAAAACAAAATTATTGAAGGCGTTCTCATGGCCGACATGATCAACACAACTACAAAAAATAGAATTTAAAAAGAAAATAGCAAAAAAAAAAATCATTAAAAGCGATGAACAAACAGATCGTGTTCAATTTTGCATGTTCTAAAACAACAAAATTATCATTGTTTTCGTTATTATTGACAGTGTCCATTTTGGATCGAATACAAAAATAAAATGGCATTTCTGTTTTTTTTCTGCTTATTGCCAAAAGCATTCATTCATTACTATTGAATTTGTCAGTAGGAAAAAAAATGTTGATGCTGTAATTAGGTGGAAAATAAATTCAAATTGCTCTCAATATAGTTTAGTGATGATGATGATTAATTCAATTTCGTTTTGTTTGATGATGTTTTTTTTTCTTCGTTGTTATTTCTGAAATTGAAAATCATCAAATTAACATTTGGGACAACCCTGATGTATCAATGTCAATAAAATTATGCGGTGGGATCAGAAAAATGTGAAAAAGTTATTTTTTTTCAAACCTCATTCATTGAATAATAGCTTGTATATTTAGTAGATTTTATGTTGGAATCTAAATAAACATTTTTTAATCATTAACTACACTAATTGAATACCTTTACTTTGTTGTCAATTATAATGATTGTCAACCGAAGTAGCCGAAACATTAAAGTCAATTCACTGTTATAATAAATAATAACAGTTTGGACAATGTTGAAGTAATTATAAGATTTGTCAATCGATCAATCAATCAATCATGCTGTATCTTATCAAATTGGAATTTTCAAAAAAAAAAAAAAAAATTGAAGTGAATTAAATTGATCGATAATAATCCATGGCCAAATTAATCCGATCTGAATCTGATATAGCAACAGGTGCCAAAGCAATGAACAATAATAATAAAAATTTTTCATCTGATGGAACGTATTTTAGATGCCAAATATATGATAACAAGAAAATTGAACAACAATTCAATTCAACAATTTCAGCCATATGGTTATGACAATAATGTCTCGTCATTATGAATGTTTGATCTAGTTTTTCTTTTCAGCATGTTTTTCCAATTTGCAATTGAAAAGATGAATGATGATCATTTTTATTCGATAAACAAAACAAAAATCGTGTTTTGTCTTCGAATTCCACTTGAATTCAAGGTCCGTTTAAAGTGAAAAAAAAAACAAAAATTTTATTTCATTTTTTTTCAAGGAATAAATTGGAAAAATTCTCACAACAAAATCTAATTAATTAAATATATAGTCATCATCGATTAATATTGGAACGAAATAAATTGATTAATTATGATAATTTTTCTGTATGGCTGATCTTCACCATTTTTTTTAACATTGATCCATTAATGATGTGAAAAAGAAAAAAACAAAAATAAATTTATTGTCATGATCACACACCCGATTGAATGTGTGAATGATTTGTTATTACTTTTTTTTACTTTTGTTTATTATCTCAATAAAGAATGAAAGTATCAATCAAATTCAAAAATCAAACCCGTTTCCAAAAACATCTGTCAATCTTTGAAATATGTTTTTTGTCCACCCACATAAGGTTATCATGCCCTTGATGCCAACAAATTATATTTGTTCAAATGATAAATTTTTCGTAACATTAATCTTTTTATTATTATAAATCTTATAAGTAGGTAAAAAAAAGAAATCTGATCAAAAAAAAAAGAAAGAAATGATATCAAATCAACAATCGTTCATAAATGAAAAAAATCGGTTTCCTGATTGTTCTTAGCTTGTCATTTATATGAAATCAAAAGATATAAAGATATAAAAGATAGTGAGAATTAGGGTTGTATACAAAATCAATTAATCAATAAGTTTCGTTTGGGTTTGATGTCTGAGTAACATATATATAATTATCAAATTGAAAAAATTAAATAATAAAAACTCTTCAACTTTGGCATTGTGTGATTGTATTATATAAAAAATAGTATTGGTAAAAGTAAAAAATTTTGTGAATTATGTTGTTGATATTCTGTTTATAAAAGAAAAAAAACAAAAACATTCGAAATGAAAATAAATGATTTGACAATTTGTGTATCAAATGTGAGTTACGATAAATGATAATTTTTTTTTGTTTTGAACACATTGTTTTTTGTTTTCGAATGGATGGCACTTTAAATATTATTCACTAAAGTTGAGTTGGCGCTCATGATTGTTGATTATCATTATCATGATTATGATTATCAATATTATTATGATTATTATTAATGAAAAAGGTCGATAAGTCACGGGTGGAAAATGGTTGAGCAATAAATGATCTATATTGATCTAATGAGTTAATCACATTAAAAATTATCTGAGATATGTTTGAATTAAGTTGATTGAGTAAACTTTTCCCATTATTATTGGGTGTGTTGCCTGCAATGCCAATATTTTTGTCAATGATACCAACATCGCCTCCATCACCATCGATCAAATTGGACGGCATTTTCTGGCTACTGGACAAAAGATAAGATCTAATGGGCAACAGTTTTTCACATGCCATCTGACAATCATGATCAAGTTCATTATTATCATTATCATTTTGTTGCTGTTGTCGTCGATGGTGATTAATGATTCGATCGCAAAGTGATCGTACACATGGATCATCAGATGGTGGTGGTGCCATAAGCATTGAACGTGTCGAAATGGATAACAGACGCGATGCACAATAAGCAAGTTTAGCACTTCCAGGAAATCGTCGTAAATGTTTCCAGAATTTACTGGGAGATTTTGGACATTTAAGTAGCTGCATTCCATATAGTTTATCACCGTTACGGAATTCTTCTAAACTATCAACAAGTTTTTCACGATCCTCTTCCTCATTGTTCACACAACCAAGCGCTTGAGCATAGGTAAACAATGCATCATAAACTTGTGCGGTCAATTCTTCATTCTCTTCAATACGACGATCTTCACGGAATCGTGGATCCAGATAATAGGCAAGAAAATAATAACGAGAGAAATTTTGTTCATTTAAATAGCCATGTAAAATACTGTCGATCGTTTGACGTTCGGTTTTATCACAAACATTTTGTATTCCATTGAAAAAGTTATTGTTATTTATGGCCAGCTTGACATCATAATAAATTTTAATGATGTCTGAGATCACGGTGGACTCATTTTCAATCAAATGCATGGCTGTTGTTAAAAAAAACAATTTGAAACGAAGAAAAAGAAAAAATTATGTTGAAAGAAAATTTAAAAATAAGAACATTAACATCATTGACAGACTAATACATACCATTGATGAAAGGTGTCAAAAAATTAAATAGAATTGAGATCTGATTAAAAAATTGGTCCATTTGACTAATTTCAAGCTGGATTTGTTGTAAAATATTTTTCAAACGTTGATTCATTGAATTATTGTTATTATTCGAATCATTATCATCATCATGTATTTGTTCGAATAATTTCATTATGCTTGAACGTGCAACAAGTAACCAGCAAAGCATCATATTTAGTGAGATCCAATAGGTATTTTTATTTGATTGATGATTCGATTTGATTGAACAATGATTATCATTCGATCTTATGAATTGTCGAAAGATTCCCAGTTTATCCGATTCAAATACTTGTTTCCAATGGTTTTGATTTTCTGCATGAAAATCAAATTGATTATCATCAATAGTTTCGGTTGTTGTCAATAAATCTTGAAATAAAATCATCGATTTGGTGATAACACGATGTATGGACGGAATACGACATATATCACAAAGTAATTGATGAAATAGACGATATGAATTTGTTAACGGTACAATATGAGAATGGCATGCGGTCAGATATGAATGAATCATCTTAGCGCAACGATCCGCTTTGTATGGCAGTATGACGGCATTTATACGATCCGGACCTAGTTTATTGAACAACGAATCGATTTGATTGTTAAGATGTTTGACATCGATATCACCATCGTTGGGCAATAATGATGGCGATCGGCTTGTATAAACGATTGATTTGTAAAATAAATTCAAACATGTATTTGATGATGCAATCATCAGATTGACGTTTAATTGTTGCTGTTTTTTCGTAATTTGGCCATTTTTATAATCAACACTGTTATATTGTTGAATCAACGGTTTGCCATATGATTGTGTCATCAATGCTGCATCATCGGTAACACCATCATTTTCGCTGCTATATGAATGTTCATCATTGTTTTCGAACGAAACAATTATTGAATCACATTCGGAAAATATTTTAGCAGTTTCATAATCAAATTTTCTTATCAAATTCAATATATTGTTCGAAACTAATGTATCCATCGATGGTAAGTGATAATTTTTATTTGTTGTAGAAAATTTCAACAATTGTGAAATGAATTTTTCGAAATATGAATTCTTTATAAAATCCAATTCGATTCCATGGCTAATTAATGCTGACATTAGGAGATCATTCAAATCATCATGTAAAATGTCAATATCTTGCGATTCCAATTCGTTGTGTTCCATTGAATTATTCACATTATTCACATTATTATTATTATTACGAAGATCAATGCCATTAGTTCCACCATTACGCACGAATAAAGCCGATTTACCAATGAAATTGGATGAATTATTATTATTATTATTATTTAGTGATGGTGATGATAAAGAATTGTCACGTTTTCTTTTACGTACATGACCATTGCCATTCATTGTCACAATTAAACTTTCTTCATGTCCATTGCCCAATTGATTGAAATAAATCGGGTCATCTTGAATATGATGATTAGATATCATTGACATATCATCCAAATTAATGACAACAGTATTATTACTGTTGGACAAATTTAAACCATTTTGATTATGATTATTGTTGTTGGACAATTTTTTTGTTGGTTCATGAACTATGAGACTATTTTCTTTACCATTATTCGAATGATGATAATCAATAACGGTTGAATGAGGATGTTTACGTTTCAATTTACCCGATAATATGGGATAACGATTACTATTATTGTTATTATTATTATTATGGTGATCAACAATGGTTGTATTATCCAATATTACATTAGTTGGAGAAGTTGTAGCGGAAACTGCTGCTGATGCTGCTGTTGGTGATATTGAATTCATCGACTGGATTGAATTATAAAAAATGGAAAAAAATAATAATAAAAAGAAATCATCATTAGTAATTAAGAAATTTTTTAAAAATAAAAAAAAGCGATTAAATTGAATCGAATGACAAATTGCCTTTTGTGTAATAGGGGTTTCACACTAGCAGCAATGTGAATGAAATATTTCAAATGCAATATTTCACTACATTTCAGCCTTATGGACTGAAATATTTCAATGAAATATTTCACAGCAATATTGCTGTAGTGTGAAACCCCTGTAATATAAATTATTCAACAAAAAAATAACACGTGATCAAAGATTTTTTTCGGAGATAAGAATGTAAATAAATTTGAAATTTCAATTGATAACTTATTTGATATGAACATTAATTCCATTGTGATTGATATCATCGGTTCCTCATCATCATCATCAATTGAATATTGACAACAGGTGATGTAATAATAATTTCGAACATTGGCAATTAATTTGTCATTCAATATTTTTTTACTCAAAAAAATAATCCAAGGATATTTAGGTAATAAAAAGGATTTTCTCTTGTTCTTTTGTTAAAAAAAAAATTCAATGAAAAGAAAAAACCAGTTCAACATTTGCGAAAAGTTAAATATGAAAGGAACAAATAAGAATTGTCGACCTAAACATCTAATTTATGACTGAATGAATGTTATTTAATCACACAACGTACACCCATCATTTATATTTTTTTTTCGGTTTACTTTATTCGTATTTTTAATATAGTTTCGAAAATGTCAGCATTGAATAGCCAAATGTGTGGAGCCCATTCATCCACGCCAAACTCTAAGCTAATCATTATGATTTGATAATTCTGGGAAACAATCTGGTCGTTTTTATTTATATGTTTCTATTATTGGTTTTTTCCTATTTGTTTGAAATTTAGATCACCAATATATAAAAAAAACGGTTCATACGATCCATCATTCTTCTTACAATTGCCATTATCCCATTAATTCTTTGAATGTAATCAATGTAAGCAAACGAATGAATGAATGAATAAACATTTTGGGTCCCGAATTTCTCATTGTTTGTGAAAGAAAAAAAAATCACATTATAATAGGAAAGCCATTCGTTTGGGGTAAATTTTCGAAAAACACAATCAAGCAAACATTTTGATCCGATTTCAGTTTCCGAAACTTGCAACGCACATATACACACGATATACCATGAACGTCGCCGCGCATCTTTTTTCTCTCACTCTCTTACTCTCACAAAATAATCATTTTCCATTAGCCACGAACCAACCAACCAACCGACCGAATTGAACCAAACCATCCATCCATCCATTTGAGACAAGTACAGGCATGAATTTTTCTTCTTTTTTTTTGCCAGATGGTTGACTGGGCTCGTTCATTCATCGATTGTTGTGTAGCAAAAGCTATAATGCCATTCATTCAACAAATTCGACACAGACATAAAAACGGCCAAATGGTATTATAGAATGGCACAAGGGCACAATGTGACCGCCACCGTTGTTTTTTTTGGCCCCAAATGATGGCTACATTTCTTTTATTTCCTACCGATGTTTCGACCTCATCATCAACATCATCAGTATGATCGGTCTCTCTCCACCCTCTTGTTTTGTATGATGATTATGATGACCCAGAGTCATCTCAGACGACCATCAAAATCATCGAAGCAGTTAGTTCAAAGTAAAAGATGACCTTTTTTTTGAGAAACAAAAAAAAAGCTAACAGAGTTTATTTTCAGGGACCATTGATTGATCATAACACACACACACACTTGTGTTTGGGAAGTAATCGACAAAAGTTGATTTGGATCGCGACCTAGGGCTAATAGACTATTGATGAGTACAATTTATTATTTGTAGAAATAAAGATAAGTTTCTAGAGTTTGGGAGTGAAAATTGCCTTAACTGAATAACGATAACAACGAAAAAAAAATGAAAAACTAACCGAGGTCGACTAACATTCTAATCTTTCACACCACACACACATGCAATTCAAACGAATATTATATTTGCCTGCAAACCATTCCAGACGTCGGTCGATCGATAGATGAGAAAGAGAGAAAAAAAAATAACTATTTGGAAAGGAGAAAAAGATATAAATTGATATGAGAACATACCAGGGACATACTAACAAAAAACTAACACCGAACCTAACAATCGGGCAGATGGAGCAATCAAGTGGCGTTGCTTCTGAATATAAATTTTGTATGTGTTCGTAGTATGTACGTTGTACATTTTATGTGCCCTTGCAGATGCATGAAAGACCTTGTGTTTATTATTTAGCTAAGCTAGCTTTTTTTAAAAAAAGCAGGACAAAAAAACCGAATGGGTACGCCTTGTGAATTTTTTTTTTTCGATGACGAGAAATAAGATATTTTGTTCAGGCGAAGAATATTGTTGTCGCTGTTACTGTATGTTTAATGCCTTGAAGGCAAGTTGACCTTTTTCCCCCTCTTTTTCAACACACAAATATCAATTCCAACTAAGATATAGGAACCCAAATATTTATAAATCAATACTTTGATTGAACAAGAAAAAACTTTTTTTTTTGGTATTCTTCATTCAATTCAATGAATGTCTTTTTTTTCCCGTTGACCATCATCAAAGTTTTGTTTTTACATTTTTTACCAAATCGTTTTTTGTTTTTGATTTGTTTTTAATGCTAATTTCAACTGTTCAATTCATTATATTCCAAACCTAATGTGTTGATGTAACCACAAAACAAAACATAAAAACTACAATAATAATAACAACAACAACAAAAATTATGGCCTTCGAAAATACATCCGAATGTCTATGTTTATGCAAAGATTTATTATATAAACTAAAAACAAGTAACAACAACAACAACAAAAAATCACATAGAGTCTCTATAAAGAACGACTGACATTGAACGAAAATGAAAAAAAAAGAAAGAAAAACCAGACACACAGCTCCCATCATCATCATCATTATCATCAATTTTTAAATACTAGGCTAGTAGAGTAATTTTATATATCGTATGAATTTAGTGCAAAAAACATACATAACATTCATTCAGATATGATCTGGAAAGATGATATTATCTTTGGTGTGATTTTGAATTACAATTTAACAAGAAATTTGGTGCAAAACATTAAATTAATAACCTACCATTAATTGATAAATTAAATGATTATAATTAATCGAACCACCACTTTCACAATTTGGATGATCATTTTGACTAATAAGTTGATTATTATTATTATTACGGCCATTCATGTTGATCGGATTAGTTGCCATTATTGTTGGTGTTGTTTTCAATGTTGATGTTATTGTTGTTGTCTTTGGCGATGATGGTGATTGATCGGTCATATTTTTTATCGAACGATTAATCAATGGTGAATAATTCATAAGTATACTTGTTTTGTTCATTAGATCAGTAGCCGAATAATTTGTAGATTCAATTATCGATGATGATGATTTTGAATGATTTTTATGATTATAATGATCATTATTAATACCGTTATTAGGATTTTTGGCAATTTGTTTTTGATCATGATTATGATGTCCATTTGTTTGTTGTTGCTGTTGTTGTTTTTGATTCAAATGTTTCAAATCATTGGCTGTTGGTTTAGGTACAATTCTTGATGATGCTGATCGATGAATATGCGGTGGTAAATGTGATTTTGATTCAACTTTTTCCAAGTTTGAATTCGAATTGTTTGTCTGTTGTTGTTGATTACGAGGAAATTTTACTTCTTTCGAACGTATTTCACGCATAAATGCAGATACTCGTGATGCTTCGATTTCTTTACGTTCGAAAAATTTACGCACAACTTCGGGTGTTTTTTGACATTTGATCAAATGACGGCGACATTTTGGAGCATTTTTTAGCTGCTTATTTACTAGACAATAATTACATCTCATCAATGACATTTTTCCTTGGCCACCAAGCCATGTCCAATGTGTCCATAATTCACTACCACGATTTAGATATGAATTAAAACGATTCGAATCTTGACTATTGTTGTTGCCATTTCTTAATGAATCTTGTGATTCTGAATCCGAATTCGAACTACCATTTCGATCATTATTCTGTGTTGTTGATGTATGATGACCATTCGATAATGTCAACAATGGTAATGGCTCTTCTTGAATTTCCATTTTTTTTAATTTCGTGTTGATAAGTATCTGTTTTTATATCTGAATTCGAAGAACGGTATTCATAGATAATCACTGATAAGATGACATTCGTAAAAAAATAATAATAAATAAAGAACAAATCTAAAAAGTTGCTGGTAACTGTCGAATCGAAATTCGAAAATGATTCGAAAAAAATTTTCTTTTTCTTTTTCTTTTGGATGTGGCCTCGCGCGGCTACAATAATAAAATACTCCGTGTCGGCGATGATGATGATGATGATAATGGTCGTGGTTCGCGATTTGTCGCGTTGCGCAGCGGTTCTTGGCTTGGACCAATCAACCAACACCAATAATTCGTGCCTGTCTGCAGCTTTCTTCTGCTGTTGTTCGTTTTGGTTCGCGTTGTGTTCAAATCAAGCAGCAGGAGACTTGAGGGAGTCTTTCTATCGTTGTTCAATGTGAGATAAGTTGAGATGAAACGAAAAAAAAAAAATTGAACTATGGCAATATACCCTGATCGTGGTGGTAGTTTGTTCTAATGTTAGAACAGCATGCTTGTCTTCACCACCACCACCACTATCAAAAGGCCACAAAGAATGAGACCGTGTTTAGTATACTCCGAAAATGGCCCTTTTTTTCGCTTGATAGATATTGCTCCTTTGGTCCTTATTAATAATTGGTGTCCTTGTAGTGTCATAACTCATGCGCACATTTGGTTTTTAATTCCGAATTTTTTTTAGCAAAAAAAAAACTTGTTGAGAATTTCGCGAAATTAAAATTTTTAAACATTATTTCTTTTTTCAATCATTTTATTGTTTTGGGCGTCTTTCATTTCGAATACATATTAACAGCAATGATGATCATCATGATCATTTAACCTTGACTTAGTAGACAATTTTTTTCATTCAAAAAAGAATAGTACAAATGATTATTTTCAGAAGCAAAAACAAGAGATGCAACATACATAACCCCATTTACTGTTTTTTTAATGGCATGCAATGGGTCAGCAAGGGAACCATGCAAACAAACCAGCAGCAATAACAACAGCCGCCAATAGTCAAAAATTTACCCTCAGTTTTTGTCAATGTATTTTCGGGGAGGGAGGAAAGACCAAAGAGAAATCGAAATGATGGTTGACGATCACGTCGCCATGCATGTCTTTCTGTTCTTCTTCTTCTCATCCTCCTCTTCATCATATTCGGGTTTTTTCTCTTCTTATTCTATTTCATCAAACATTCAAACCAAAGCGTGTTATACCCAATGGCCGAAGTCGAGCCCGCACAAAATTATGGCCAAGCTTAAAAAAAAAAAAAATTCAACATCATCACGATCCTGAATAATGATGATTGCACATCTGTTCCATTCTTTGTTCGTTTATTCGATGGACAATTGAAATGGCGTAGCGAGGGTTATTTTTTTTTTGTTGAAAAAGCTTTGCACATGTGAACCTAGGTCTAGGCCATCATTTTCTACTATAGTTTCGCATGACAGGTCACATATACGGCCCGTTAGGCTCATTTTTTTTGGATCGTTCCATCTTCATGGTTCATGAAGTCCCTCTCTGTATGTGTTTGTGTGTGTTTGTGTGTGTCAATCGTTTTTCGATTCATCGGTACACACGATGATCATCAACGTCGATCAATCAATTTTCGAAATGGTCATTTTTTTCTGTTTTGGGCATTAAATTTCATTTCCATCATTACACCCCAAACACATGGCCAGTATATAAGAATGAATGACAGAAAAATAAAAAGAGAGAGAGAAAGAAAAATCCGACAAACTGATTTATGGGTTCTCAAAATCATCGATTCGAATCTCGCCCAGAAAAAAAGAATACGAATGATGAAAGCCCTAGAGGCAAAGAAAACGAAAGCAACGAATGAGCGAGCGGTAGGAATAGATTTTTCAAGCCAAAACAGATGTTCCCAAATGTTAGGCGCCTCATTTTCTATGATGATAATGCTTAATTTTTTTTAAAATGAAATTCTCTTTAACATAAACTAAATTATAATATCACAGATAGACAAAACAAGTAAGCTTAGACTACTGACCATATAAACCATCAAAATCATCATCATTTCCCGCCGCCAAGGTCGACATATTTACAACACGAAAAAAAAAATTCTATCTATTAACCACGACCGTATTATATTCGAGGTTTGACCTTCGACGATTTGGATGGATGAAAATGAAAATCATAAAACAAAACAAAACAAAAAAACCGTCGATGATTTGGCCATGGGCGGTGGCAGCGACTAACAAATCTATGGATGATGATGGCGTGAATAAAAAAAACCATGATAGCCAAATGAATTGTACCAAACTATGATTTTTTTCATATTATTCAACAAAACAACAAAAACAAAATCACCAAATTTTCTTGGCCTTAGGAAAAATGAGGCGTATTTTATGAAAATAGGGTCATTCTTTGTGTGTGTGTGAATAGCCAGATGTCAAATGTTCGCGATGTTCATAGAATCGATCACGCAATTTATTTTAAAATACAGGTCGAGATCAAAAATAAAAACTTAGAACAAAATCAAATGGCTTTCTATAGCGCGCTAGCTGGGAGCATTACGAGCATACAGAGATCATCATCACAGAGGACCAATTTTTTTTTTCTTTATGCAGACACAACAAAATTCAGGCCATGGGTATAGCAAACAAATATAATCAAGTAGCTAAATTCTCAATATAAAGGTTGCCCTTTGACCTAGTTCTCATTGTTGAAATGCAACATACACACAAATGGATGTATGTTCTTCATTCGATGACAGGCGATGTGTTTGTGTGTTGTTCGCTCCAGATCTTTTAAATTTTTTTCTTTCTTTCTCTTAAACTAAACCCCAGGGTCCGGTTTGTCTTTTTTTTCGGTACTTTTAGTGTTTTTTGATGAACAAATTAAAAAAAAAAATTAGGGCGATGTATCTACTTAGATAGCCTGGCGGTTTAAATTGTTGATGAAAAAAAAAACACGCCACGCCACATTCGTAATAACCATCATTGTTGCGCGAGCTATGAAATTTTCTATGACATGACCATTGCATTATATGATGATGATAATAATAAAAGAATCAAGGACAGTATTTAAAAAAAAAGAAAAATTTGCCTGTAAGCGATGAATGGAATTGATGATTCGATCAAGCTCCAGAATTGATGATGATGATGATCGTCACGACGATTTTGATTGCCGGAAATAATCTATAAAATTTCTTCTATAAATGTTTCTAATGAAGATTAAGAAGAAGAAAAAATTCATTTCCGGTTGTTGATTGTAATTATAATTTTATATGACCGATGATGATGATAATGATTACGACCTGGTTGGACAAACACAACACACCGGAGATTATAAAACCGATTCGAGGCGTTACACAAATGATGATGATGATGATGTCATACAAATATTATGCATATATTTGTAAATGAAAAATTTCCGATTCGAATTTTTTTTTATTCGGCGTATTGCGTGTCCATTGACAATCAAACAAAAATTGAAAATTAATTGCTAATTTTGGTTGGCTTTCAATTTTTTTTTTAATTATCCTAATCATCATGATTTTTTTTCTTTACTCAATGACCTTCATCGTTGTCATCGACATAATGGTTATCATTTGACACGAATTTTGTTTGTTTTGTTTGTTCACGCTTTAGAATGTAATGAAAAATTTCATCGCTCATAAAAAAAACATTGGCAGACATAAGAGAAAAGGATTGATAACGATGGTCATTTATTGCACTTAATTTAGAATTTCTCTTCTTTTTGTTTCTTTCATTCTTAAAATTAGTCAAAAATCCTAATTCAAATCGAATCCATAGATCGTGGGAAACATCAATGATTTGAAATAAAACTGAAATTTTATTATTATTATTATTATCGCCGTTGTTACATAATATCGATGAAATTCTTAATAAGAAGAAATTCATGATGAAATTTTTTTTCCATTTGTGAAAAAATTTAAATTTTTTTTATTTAAATTTTTCGCTCGGTCGTTTGCCTTTTTTTTTTTGTTCGAACAACGCATGTGCTATGATGTTTGGCGCCTTTTTGCTTATGTTTTTTTTTGTGTGTGACAAGCGCCACCACAGCTGTTGCATGTTTGCATTGTCTCGAACATAATGTTTTAAAAATATTTTTTTTTTGTTTTGTTTTGAATTATTATCAATTTTTTCTGTGGTCATTATTTATTTTTTTGAAAAATGTTAATTAGTGATAATCGTAAAGATTTTTACGAAACATTATTACAAAATCGTTCACATGTATTAGTATTAGTTAGCCATGATTTGGATTCAATTGCAGCGGCTAAAATTGTTCGATATATATTTGAATGTGATCATATTCCATATACGATTGTACCAATTCGGACACGTACAGAACTTCAACGTGCCTATCAAGAACGTCGTATCGGTATTAAATTCATTTTAATGATTAATTTAGGTGCTACTGTTGATGTAATCGATGTTTTGATGCCCGAAAATGATGCACAGATTTTCATCGCCGATTGTCATCGACCATTGAATGTTCATAATGTTTATAGTGAAAAAGATGTACTTGTTCTTTGTTCAATAACCGGTCTAAATAATATTGAAGATGAATTTCGAAAAATTCCAAAATATGAAGAATTATTCTGGGATTCAGATCTCGATGACGATGATGATGATGTTGATGTTCGTCAACTTTCACTTGAACAATTACGTAAACGAAATGCATTCAAAAAATTCGAAGCTAAACGTGTACAATTGATGAATGAATATGAAGAAAATTCTCACTATTCATATTCAACAGCCATGATATTTTTTGATTTAGCATGGAAATTGGGAAAAGATTCAAACGAATTATTATGGTTGGTCATATTATCTGTTACTGATAAACAAAATACTTATAAATTACCAAGTGATTTGATGAAAAAAGAAATGGGCTATCTATCCGATTCGATGCAACGTTTACGAAATATTCGTTCAGATCGTGGCTTTGTTTTGAATATTAATCGTGATGCTCAACCGGGTAATCAACAGCAATCCGAATTAGTTACGACAACTAATCATCTAAACATTTCATATGAAAAAGATTTAAATCTAAAATTATATCGTGAATGGTCATTGTACGAAAGTCTTTGCCATACAATGTACACATCATGTGGTTTTAAAATCTGGAAACTCAAAGGACATAAACGTTTACATACATTTTTAGCCGAACTTGGTTTACCATTAAATCAATGTAAGCAAAAATTTCAATCCATGGATCTCGATTTACGACAAAAACTTAAATCAGAATTTGATGAAAAAAAAGTCAAATACAATTTGCCGAAATTAATCTGCTATAATTTTGTTGGCTTTCGTGGTATAAGACAAAAATTCAGTGCACCAGATTTAGCCATGGCATCAAGAGCCTTATTAGAGGCTCCTGGTCGAGATAAAAGTTATAATCAAAAATTTTTCGATTCATTCGATTCTCTAACTTGGAGCAATCAGGATTTGATCGATACCGGTATTGGTTTGGCAAAAGTACAGCTATCAGCCATTGTCAAACAAGTACAACTAATCATTGATGCACATTTAATGACCATGATGAATAATGTTTTATGGTATGTGATCATACCGGAAAGTACACCAGATGCAAATCTTTTTTGTCATCCAGGCTGTTTAAAAGCGTTGACCATTTATACGTTAAGCGCATACGCTTCCTTTAATAGTAAATCTCAAAGAGCAATTCGAATGCCATTGGTTTTAGTTACACCGGATCCTGAAAGGCCTGGAATGGGTCTGATTTGTGGTGTATCACCGTTATTAGCATTGAAAGAATGTCGAACATTTTATCGTCAAGCATTTTTGACCACCTCAAAAAGAATGACTACCATCACTGATAGCTGGTCATACGAAGAAAGTATTATTGATCCAGATATTGCCTATATCACCTATAAAGATGCCCATAATTTCCTTCATGAACTTTCTCTTTTACTTGAATCATCCCATTAAAAAATTTTTAATTCTGAAATTCTATACAGACAAACAATTCTTACTGTTCATAGAATTTGTTACATAAACATAAACATTTTATAGTCGCGCCGATTTTTATTTTGGATTCTATTCATGTTTGACAGTTAAATCACCATAAATTAATACTTGATCTAATCATAATGATAATGAAATGTAAAAAATGCCGAATAAAGCAACAATTTTTATCACTTTTTTTGCTCTTTTTATTGCATTAATCGTAAACAAACATGATTTCATTCGACAGACCATTGAAGAATTATTTAAAATGTATCGAACTGAATTTGATGAAATGTCATTGTTGAAAAAAACATCATTAAAATTTGTACCGTGAGTTTGATGAATTTAATTTTGTTGCAAGAATGTCATTTGTCGACTATTTTTTTTTAATTTAAGCCTAAAATTAATCAATGATTGATGTAAATCTGTTAATTTATTAATAAATTTCTATTCAAATGAAGTACATAAGGTAGCAATCCATTTTATTTGATATGATAGTTTAATATGTTAACAATTACGATGATTCTATTAATAGAAATTGTTTGAAAATTAAAATCTAAACATTATAAACCATGGGCGTGCCAAGATGGTCGAGTGGTCTAAGACGTCAGACTTAAGATTTCCGGTTGTATGGGTTAACCCATGAAATCTGTAGGATATCTGATCCTCTAAGGAGGGCGTGGGTTCAAACCCCACTCTTGGCAATATATATTTTTTTTTTTGAATTCAATTTTTTTTACTTCATAAATGTTGGCTTTTAATTATTTTTTTCGCGTTTATAAATCTCAATGATTTTGTTTTTTTTCTCTCGGTAACTTTCGATCGGAAACAATCAAAAAATGACAATTTAAACAAATTGAAAATGTTTCCATTGATCAGCGCCATCTTTCGCCTAGTTCTAGTAAATTTTTATTTTTTTTTATTTTTCAAAATTTTTAATCGTTGATGCGATAATAAATTTTTAGGCCAAGCTCAATATGGTGTTCATCATCGAATCCCGATGAAGAGAAATACTGTCGATTTGAAACGCTGTGTTATCGAACCAATTCGAATGAATATTTTCTTCTATTTGATTCAAATTCTTCCATTTTTTATCCACCATCTTTATTCATTACAAATCATACGATATTTTTTGGTCGTTTATCTGCCGTTTGGGATCATAATAGATTTTTGATAAAATATCTAGCTACTATACCATTCGAACGTAGAGAAGATCTAAGAAATGGATCTCAATTCTATTGGATTCCTGGACATACATTGATTATGAGTCGTTTTAAACCGGATAATTTACTTCATTTAATACACGATGATATCTTGCCATTACAGGCTACCATTCGAGAACAAATTGGAACCAATAAGATTGATATATTATTTTTTAATGATCATTGGCCCCTATTAATAGGCCATCCTTTCTTCAAACAATTGGCAAAACGAGTATTTTCACAAAATGAATTTACTTCTGAATCCGTAATCTGTTTTCAAAATGCTTATCTAGGTTAGAACAACATACTTCAATTGCTTTTAATTTTTTATAATTTTATTTTGTTTTAGGTCTATCTACATCAACTGTTTGGTATCAATATGGATTTAAGCGACCACAATCACCTATACCAAGAAAACTAGAAGAATATCGTTACATTCAAATACAAGTTAATGAATTACGCGAAAAACTGTTTTCACTGATGAGATTAGATCGAATTGATTGTCCTCGACGAAATATTGTACTTATTGCACGTGAAGAAAATCGTCGAATCCTAAATCTCAATGAATTTTCACGATATATTTCGAAGAAATTTAGCAACAATCTTGATGTTATTCTTGTATCACGTGATAAAATCGATAATTTTATAGAATTGAAACAATTGATCAACAGAGTGATGTGTGCTGAAAAATTTGTTGCAATGCATGGCTCTGAACAAATATTGGCCTTGTTCATTAAACCACCAGCTAACAATCAAATTGAGGTGATAGAGTTATTTCCATATGGCATTGAAGCCGAACGTTCAACCATATATCGAACATTTGCTGAATCGATATTGGGATATAGATATTCGGCCTGGACGAATCCGATTCGCGCTAATACACGTTTTCCCAACGAAAACGTACATGGATTATCGCATCTAACCGAAGAACAAAAGAATTCCATTCAAAAATCGATTGATGAACCTCTTGAACCATTTTTATGTTGTGACCATTTAGGATGGTTATATCGAATCTATCAGGATACTATTGTTGATATAAATATATTCAATAGATTTCTCGACGAAATGAAAATGACGACTGATCAACATCATCATTCATCATCATTATCATTATTAAATCATAATCACCAATTTTGGAATTTTGGCGAAGTGCAAAATCTTCGTTGTCAGTTTATTAGCATAAAAAATGATGAAGACATTGACAGAATAAAAATTGAATGGGATCCGCCTTGGAACTTGCCATTCATCATAGAACAACAACAAAAACATGAATCTCAGCGACAATACCATTACGAAGTAATCATACAAAAAGAAAATGATACTGATCTTAAACAGCCTGTACAACATAACGTTTATCATACAAGCAACACTTGGTTTGAATTGAAGTACAATGAAAATAGTTTTCATTGTTTTCATGTATGGATTAAAATAAAACTTAATCGCGATAAAAGTGAAAACGGTATAATCAAAAGTCATTTTAATCGACGACCATTGTTTTGTTGTCAAAATGATGATGGTAGTACATAAAAAAAATTAACGAACAAAAAAATGATATAATTTTTTTCGAATTTTCGACAATG
>ERZ500997.151-NODE-151-length-19204-cov-7.554233_pt1 | contig 19204 bp, 18 predicted proteins | sample MGYA00248826_ERZ500997 | MGnify/ENA primary metagenome ERZ500997 (study PRJEB25958, sample SAMN03398524) | human skin metagenome | study: EMG produced TPA metagenomics assembly of the Human Skin Microbiome Metagenome (human skin metagenome) data set.
AACATCTTGATGGTTATTATTTTAGTTTTCCAAAATTTATTTCAATAATATTTTTTGTTGAATTTTGTGTAGTAATTCTCAAAATCAATAACTACCGAATGTCGGATTCATTGTTTCTATTAGTTTTTTATATTTGTTAGTTTGACTACTTCCCTCTCTTTTTTTACATTCAATTGAATGTGTGCTTGTATTATAAACATAACGGTATCCAACATTTATTATTAATGATGATTGAAGATATTTTTATTGTTATGGTTATGTTTATGTTTATTATTGTTGTACCATCACGGCAACCACTAACAACCGATGATAGTGATGATGAGGACAACGAACTTTCCTTGTATATAATCCCAACTCTTTCTTAAATCTAAAATTAAAAAATAAAATAAAATTTAACATATATACCTGTAATAGAGGGAAAACAACAATCAGAGAGAGACAATCGTCATCGAAACGACGACCACAACCTGTCTGATCTTCAACAGCCAATAGCAGTTGGAAATCCAGTCTATATCATAATTATATTCTCGAAATGTTACCCGATTTCTATTCCCGACCATCATCTTTGCCTCTTTTTGAATGATAATAGGAGAGTGAAGTTTAAAAAACCAACTATCCGTGTGTTTTACTCGATCATCATTATGATAGTTGTTGTAATAAAGCAGGTGATGAATATCTTCACTTTTGTTTCACTGTGTGAACGGCCATGGATAAAATATTTGAGATGAAAACAAAATCTGATAAAAACCTCGGTTCATTTACTCGAATTTTTTTAAATTTTATTTGATCTTTAAAAAAGTTATTCAAGAACGTATTGCAAAAAAATTCATTACAACAATTGAAAAGAATTTCGCTTTCTTCACGAATAATGATAACGTTTGAAAAACGATCAAACGTTGGTGATTAATTTTCTGTCTACTTTTTCTGAATAACCAATGTTCATTGTTGATTATATTTGGTTGTCATCAGCATTTGAATCAATCTTTTCAATTATTTGATGCCCCCATTTAATAATGATCAATATGATGATAGTTTTTTGGCCTTGTATATTTGACATTGTTTGTGATACCTTGAAATCATTCAAAATAATGATCGAATAAAACGATCAAGTACGTGAATATTTCGTAAAATAATTGTATATAGTTACATTTTTTGACAAAAAAAACGATTATTAAATGAATGAAATGAGAAAATCTATTCATCTAATCGAAATGATGATGAAATTTTTTTTCTTTGACATCGAGCAAAAAACATCTAATGAATTTCGTATTCGAAACGTTACCCGTTTTCATAAATTTCGATTATTTTTCATATATAAATTCAAAGTTTGTTTTAATCATTTTTTAAATTTTTTTACAGATTTTGTGTTGTATATTTATTCTTCCAAAATGAAAGGATTTATCCTATCACCCATTGGAAAATTCATCAAGTGAAAAAAACAAAATTGTTACAAAAAAAAGTCATCTTCCACATTGTCAACTATTATCGTCAAAAATCGTCTTGCCAATAGCATCAAAGCTTTTCGGCAAACTTTATAAACTGATCTCTTTCTAATTTTTTCAGTTTATATCATCGATCAAACTCAATTGCGTCGTTTTAAATTTAACCCAATTTCAAAAGCGAAAAAAAATCTGATCATTTTTCACTTTCGCAGCAAAGAGGTACATGCACCGAATTCGCATGTTTGGGCTGTGAGCAAGCAAGATTTTTCAGTCGTTGTCGAAGCATTCCAATTTTTTTTCAGATAAAAAAATTTCTGCTCAAAGTATGGCAATAAATACCCTCTTAAAACCACAAAGTTCATCATCATCCACTGAAGATGACGAAAATATCATATCATCAGAAATACCAATATCAATCATGAATCCACTGATAGCCAGAAAAAGGCAATCCATCGATAATTCGATGTTTCGTTTTCCAAAACTAGATGAATGTGCACATTTCCATTATGAAAGCGCCGAATTGGTATGTTTAATATTTATACATTTTTAATATTACAATTGATTTTTGTTTAAAAAATTATCTTTTAGGACGATTTTCATGCCTCATTGATTGTTAATAATAAGCATTGCGATAATCCATACCAATCCAATAACGGTCACTTGTTAACTTTTGAGTTTGTACAAAATCTTCACATTTTTATACGTGTTCAATGTTCGCAGCGATCATGGACCGTGCGACGAGATCTTCGTGATTTTAGTTTTCTTGATGTTCAGCTTCATAAATGCATATTTGATAGACAACATTCAAAATTGATGGAATTGGATATGGATTGCTTTTTCACTTCATTTGATAGTTTGGTATGTAGGATTTTTTCTCTGAATCGGTTTTCAACCATTACTAAAAACATACATTTGTACAACTTTGGAATTCACCTGAAAAGGTTGAAAACCACGGGTTTAGATTGATTTCATTTCATTAATTGATACATATCTCATCATAATTAATATTTTTCTCATTTAAATTAAAGGATTCTATTTTATACCATCTTGATAATTACTTGGAACGCTTATCAGCTATTGTTGGTACATCATTATTGACATGCGGCCCAATTCTACATTGGTTTGAAATGGACAATCATGGTAATCGTTTGATTAAAGAAGTAATACGATACAAGCTTTTATGAATTTTAGTTACTAATTTTTGATAATTTTCAGGAATCGGATATCAATACACCAGCCATTGGAGCAGCATTCGTAACGAAAAAATATTGTAAAAAAGATGTAGAAACTGAAATATCATTGGACATTGGTGAATTAATTTCTGTCATCGAAATGCCACCGCTGAATGAATCTTTCTATTGGAAAGGCAAAAAAGGTTTTGAGGTATGTTTGAAATCTTCATTCATTCATCTCCGTATGGTTCGATTAATTTATTTTGTTTAAAAACAAATTAATTATTTTATGATATAGGTCGGTTATTTTCCAGCTGAATGTGTCAAATTGATCGATGATGAGATATCGAGAAAGTCGGATCTGTTATCATTAAGACCGTTGAAAAAATGTGTATCGCCTACACCTATCGGCTATCATCAACGGCAGAAAAATTGTGGTGGTGTTGATTTAATGAATTCTTCCTTCAGTGATAGTGATGATAACAACCATGACCAAGTTGATGATCAGCAATCATTAGCATCGCGGAAACGAACAAAAATTTCTGCTTTGTTTCGTAATTTTGTTACGGGTTTTCGTATGCGTCGTCGTGACCAATTACGTCGTAGCGGTATACTCAAAGAACGTGTGTTTGGTTGTGATCTTTGTGAACACTTGGAAAATTCTGGCCATGAATATCCTTTGGTATTGACCGCTTGCTGTTCATACATTGAACAATATGGTTTGAATACAAATGGCATATATCGAATATCCGGTGTTGTTTCGACTATCAATCGATTACGGGCAATATTTGATGAAGATCGTATACCTATCGAATTATTAGACACCAATAACTATTTGGGTCATCGAAATGAAGTTGAACCATTAGATTTACATGCTGTAGGATCATTATTGAAGCTGTATTTTCGAGAATTACCTAATCCATTGCTAACCTATGCATTGTTTGATTCATTTATATCGACTATGCGTAATGAAACAATCGAAGAAATTGAGCGCATTCAAAGTATACGGAAATTGGTTCGACGATTACCACCGCCACATTGGCGAACATTGCGTTATCTGATCAAACATTTGGCGCATGTTTCTGAATTTCATGAGCATACCGGTATGACAACGAAAAATATTGCCATTGTTTGGGCGCCAAATTTGTTACGTACAAAAACACTTGATCTCGGTAAAGAAGCATTACAAATTGTTGCCACTCAAGCAGTGTTAACTGAATTCCTAATTATAAACTGTGATAAAATCTGTGAGTATATTTTTTTAAATTTTTCATAAAAGGCTAAATTTATTTTATCAAATTTTAGTTGATCGCGAAGAAGAGCTGCATCCATCTAAATCACTTTATTCTTCATTTGTTGATACAAAAGAATATGACCAAAAATCACCCCCCTTATCATCTAAATGTCTCAAATACATTGAAGTTGGACCGTAAGTTTGAAAATATTTTTGCTTTTCTTATTAATAACTTTTTTTCATTTGACAGAGAAATCATTCCAGGAAAATTCCATACCATCATATCATGTCGCCCATCGCAATTAAAAAGATCAAAATTCAATTTGCAAAATTTTAAATTTCACAATCTTTTTACCACGCGTACTTCTCCATCCGATAGTGTACGATATCGTTCTCCACATCAACTTCAACATCGTCGCACGGTTTCGAACGGCTACAATGATGAAAAATCCATTAAAAATCGTCATACTATTGATAATTTGAAAAAATCTATTGACATGGCAACCAATGAATCCTTATTGAATCCATGTCATACAATGAAGCATACCGCCAGTTTTCAAAGTAAAATTCTATGTTTTGGAAACAACAATAATAAACAAGTGAAACGATCAAATTCGTTTGATTCATATTTTAAGAAGATGAAAACTGGTGATTCGAATCACCTTCATCACCATATAACCAATGGACGACAACGACCAGATGATGATAATAATAATACTATCAATAATAATCATGGTGGGAAAATGATATTAACGGATAATGATACAACTGATGGTGAACATCCTCGCCGAATCACTGAAGAGACAATTTTTGAAGATGATGAAAAATTGGCTTCAAATGATTGCGACGATGATGATGGATTAAGAAAAACATATACCGAAGGATCAGAATATATAAAACCATCAACCGTTGCTAGACCTGAATCAAATGATGTAACAATAGATGATGATGATAAAGAAAATTATGTTAATCATAATCGCAGTAATTCCAACAATAGCTATCGAAGTAGCTCGCATAGCCATAGTAGCAGCCGAGTTAGATCACCAATTTTAGATCCTAATATATTATCATCAATACCACCAACATCCATTTTTGATCTATATCCACCGATAACGACTACTTTCGCTGAATCATCGACTAGCGTACAACATTCACCATCATTTGATGACAATGATTTTAATGAGAATGACAATACATCAAAACAATCGTTGATTATCAGTAATAACAATTTATCGTCATCTTCATCGTTAACGGCGACAAGTCCCACAATAAACTTCGAAATCGAAATGGACCCAAAAGCTTATCGAATGTCATATCCATCTGCACTTACCGATCATCATTATCAAACTGTTGCTGCTGCTGAAACTGAGGTAAATCGAGAGAAAGTTGAACACTACAAAAATGAACGTCGTCGAATATTGCAGCAACGATATCAGCCGTTGTTGGATGGTAATAATAAATCGAATGCAGATGATGGTTTTCATCATGATGACAACCATCACAATAAAGATAATACCGTACAGCTTCGAAAATCTATTCATAGTCTTGAAAATGAAAATGGTCATTGCCATTCAACACAAGTTACAAATACATTGCCAGTGATCAAAATCACACCATTACGTACGGTGAATAAACGACAACGGATCATTATTGATGATCATAATGAATTGAATCCATTCTTAAGAAATGATCTGTGATCCAAGAAATTAAGCCATCAGATTATACAAAACGTTTCTATAATTCTATAGAAATGACCAACAATTGAACCGAATATACTCATTATTATACGAATAAAAAAATCTCGACTCAGTAGATGAATTTCATTCTTTATTTTGATCAATTTTTTGTTTTATTATCATTTTTTTTATTTGTCAATTATTATTAATTTTTGACCTGTGAATATGGTATGTATTTTCTCTATCTTGTTTTTATTCTTAGATGCATAAAATGTAATTTTAATTCTTTTCATTCTTCAAAATAATTACAAATCACGTACGAAACTCATTTCCATAGCAAAAAAAATGCTCAAGTAAATTTCAATAGTTGCAATATTTTATCATCAATCCTGTTGTCATTGATATTAGTTTTGGAACGGTGTTTTGAATCTTTTGAGGATTTCTTTTTCTTTCTTTTTTTATTTCTATGGCTTTTTCTCGATTCTGATTCACTTGAAGAATTGGATATTACTGACGATGTACGTTTATGACGGGATTTTTTCATTTTATGATGATGGCTACGACGTCGTTTTTTATTTTTTCGATTATAGTTGTTTATATTGTCATCTTTTGATTTATATCTTCTACGTCTGTGATGGCCATGCGATGACGAGGAAGATGATGATTTGGAATCACTCGATGTCGATGTCGAAGATGATGATCGAGATCGTTTTTTCGGGAAAGATTTTGAAAATTTGGGTTCAACGATACTTGAACTTTTTCTGGGTGTCAAGTCAATGTCTGTAGGAACAATTGTAGCTTTGCTACTTTCAGCAATTATAGCTGACCCGTCATTTGCCTGCAATTTATGTGCTTTAACCTCGTTTCTGTACTCAAGACAGGTGACTACGTGATCCAAATTTTTCAATGAAGTGAATGGATGTAATTTAACTAGTGATGGATTCCTCAAGTCATTATGATCCATCATATAATCAAAAAAGGATTGTTGATCTGGTTTGATTGTACGAAATCGCCCATGACGAATTGCTGTTTCATCTATCTCATCCAAATCATCGTGTCCATATTTTTCAATTGATTCACAACGTATAACGTCTAGGTGATAAGATCGAAGGTCAAAATTGATTAATTCAACATTGATCAATTCAGAAAGTTCAATGTTATGGCCATCATTGTCATTATTACGGCCTCTGTTCAATTTTGACTTTCGAAGATGCGGTTCCAATTGTAGATTAGCTTTCAATTTTAGATCATTAATATCTCGTTTATATGACCAAACTAATAGAACCTCAGCATTACGACTATAGATGCGCATCACTTTGGCAACAAATTTATCGCTTCATATAGGAAATAAATTCAAACGAATCCACATTGAATGAACATATCCTACACTTACCCAATTTTTAAAGAATCATAAAAACTACGTGTCCGTTCATCTGAACTGTAACCAGCCACCGTTTCATAGAAATAATTACAGGTTATAAATTTGCCAATATCCTTAAATCGTGGTAATCGAATCGTAAACGATTGATCCAAACGTTTCTGCTCTAACCATCGAAACAAACGTTCAGAACATTGTCTTTGTATCGTCATCGTAGACGTAGGAAGCTGATTGTGAATACGGAGGTAATCGTCGCTATCATCGCATAACCATCGGTCAAACCATAAAATAATTTAAATAAAACATGCATATATTCGAGAACATCTTAAATCGAGAAAAACGAAAACTCTTGATAATAGTTCGCACCTTTCTTCCGGACGTTTATGGCCAAATAATTTATTGTTATGGCTTCCATCATCCTCATGACCATGGTAATTGCTTTGTTTCTTCAAATCAGGTGTCTGTTTATCGGTGTTCATCATCTAAATTTTTTTGTCAAGTTGTAATCATGATAATAATCATGGCTAAAACAATATTGATATCAAAGCTCATCGAATATAAATGCAGCGCCATCTTTTTTGAATTAGAAGATTTAATTTGATTTTTTTTTTCTTCAGACCAAATACCAAATAAGAAATTTTTTTCATTAAATATATCAATTTTATGCAAGTCATATGATTGAAATTAATTATAAAAATGGAACTAATATTTTTTTCAAAATATTATTGATATTCCATGACAGAATATATTTGTCTAAAAAAAATATTTTATTTCATACTTTTTGGGAAAAAACTAAAGAAGAAATTCTGTCTCATTTATATATTTATTATTACATATAAAATTGAATAAATTAGTTTATTTGTGTGTATGTTTGTTTGTGTGCTTTATTCTCGTGACAATTATTGATTGAAGCAAACGATCGATTAATTGATTGATTGATTTTTCTTTTTTGATTGTTGTTCTTAGCTACAACTTGTCATTTGTTTCATAAATAAATACAAATATAAGGAAAAAATTCATTATAAATATGGAATAAAATGAATTTCATTAAAATCATAATGAATTTATGATGAAATTTCAACAATGGTTTCGTTATCATTCATGGACGATGTTTGATTTTGATTGGTCTCTTGAAAATCGTCAGGTTTAGGATGATTTTCAATGGATGTTTCCGGTTCTAAGTTGCAAGGATTTTGATGTTTTAAACAACCATTACCAGTACAATTATTGGTCATTGTCAACAGCATTGTCATTATATTTTTACGTGATTTTTCTGAATCATTCCATGAATTTGTATTGTCCTTTTCATTTATTTCCTTTCGATTTTTTCTATAATTATTTTTGTTGTGGACGCCTATGCTATTGGAGATTTCAGATATCATTTATTTTTTTCTATTAACCTTGCATATTTTATTTAGGTTATTATTATTGTACAAAAATCGATCACGCATCCAATCGCAATGTCTTTTAAATCTATAGATGAAATTAAGAAAATCAATACGTATTGATGGACGAATTGATTTAGAATGAAAGATTTATCGGATAAAATTCTCATTCAACTATTCAGAATAATTTTACTGACAATAGTAACAAAATTAGATCAACAAACCTTGATTGAATAATTCCACTCACCAATGATGATTCTCCTTCATGATGACCCTCTCTTGCGCTGTTATTACCATCTTTTTTCAGGCTTCTAATATCACCAGTACCGGTTCTTATGTTCTTCTCATTATCGTTCATTATTGAGGAATTATCTCGAATTGTACGCATATGTCCATGTGAGCTTTGATCAGTTAACCAACAAAAAAATCCGATTGTTATGACAATCAAATGTATGACATGTGTTGTTACATTTAGTCGCGAACTTTGCCAATCAAGTGAATCAATATGATGATAGAAATCGTCGAGACGATATTGTTCAATAAACCAGATTAATGTCAGTAATGATTCAGTGATAACAAAAATCTGTCGTGCTCGTAATATGTATGATATAAGACAAGCTAATGCAATGAATTCATTTATTAATGAATTTAATATGGTAAGCAAATAGACTCGTGGCAATGATGAACGTGTAAACAATGGTACAACGGCAGCCTGATTTAATTGCATTAAGAATCGACGTTCATCGCCACGAGATCGACCAAGTTTTTGATTTACTTCATCAATTTGTCTCCCAGTCTCACAACCAAGAGCAATCCATAAAATCATCAACAATAGCAACAATAAGATGAAAAGAATTTTAAATAGTTTACCAATGATAAACAAGATAATTTTTCTTTCCATAACCAAAAACAAACATTTAACGACAGAATCAATTGTATCGTTCAGGTAGATGACTGATGAAAAAATAATTTAATTTTTGGTTATTCTTCAACTTGTTCTCGAATAGATATTCGAAATTCTTGACATTGCGCAAAATTGTCGGTGAATTGATATATGCGCGCAAGCGTGCATTGATTTTTCTCGATTATATTCAAGTTATATTTAAATTTTTTTCTATAGAAACAGCAATGAAACCGTTTTTTTTTTGTTGAAAGATAAAAAATTTCACATCTCTTATCAATTAATGTATATTCCTTATTTGATATTCACAATGAATTCATCAATTTAATATTAGGAAAATGAAGATGCATTCAAACATTTCTATACAGGTCAAATCGATTGTTCCAATTGAATCATTTTGTTCTTATAATGAGAAGTATAATTTAAATGGAAAAGTTTCATTGACAAATATAATTGGAACCAGAAATTTTTTTTCAAAATTATCACAAGGAAAAATCATGATAATGTGATTGATTGGAAACTTGCTTGCGTTATCATTGATTATTATTCGATGATGACGCAAACCTTGACTGTAGAAAATTAATAAACATTTTTTTTCGCGTGTGAAATCACAAGTTGCAGCCATTTTGCTAGTTAGACAATTAAAATACTCTCTTTCATTCGCTTTTACAATTATTATCGATTTCGGGAGAAAACAGTATAAAAAACAGTATTCGATCAATGATAGTATGTGTACTCACTAAATCAATTGAAAAGTAATATTCGAATACTGTTTTCATTTACATTACCATTCATTAATTTGGGTACTTAATCTAAAATTTTCATCATACAATTTTACTATATTTTTGTTAGTTTAAATTCAATGTTTAATTTTTTTAAAAATGAAAACAACTAATGCTAAACAAGGTTGTTGACAAAATAAATGTTCTGGTCATGATTTGGTTGTTAGCGATGTAATTTAAAAGCCATTCATACTTGTGATCTTCGTTGCATTTGTTAATTGATTTTTTACATTTTTGAACTTAAAACTATTCATCATTCATATCGATCCCATTTTCTTTCAATAAACTGTATGAATATGGATCAAAATGATCTTGTAAGTAGAGTTCGAGCCCGTAGGCTAATGATTGCCGATGTAGGTAAAATGACCAGCGGTATTTCACCTGACATCGATACAAATGAACCTCCTAAATGGTTTGATCAATCAGTATTTTTACATGCACAAAAACTTTTCAAAACTTATGGTGCTATGTAAGTTTTCTATTATGAAATGAACGAATGTTATTGTTTTCATGTTTCTGTGTTCATAAATTCAGCATTCGTATAAGCCAATTTTACGGTCTTCTATTAGTATTACATGATCCATATGGTGCAATACCTTTATTATGTACAGGTAATTCTCGTACAGTGTCCAAATTATTTCGTCGCTATCTTTCGACTATAATACGCGTAAATGATTGGTTCAATGATGATCCATTTAATGTGGAAAGTAATAGTTATGGACAATTACGAAAAGTTCGACGAATGCATGAAGCTGTTGCCAAAAAAATGAACCAAAATAGTCATTTCGTTGAAAACGGAAAGCAAAGACTATGGATCCCACAATATGGAATGTGTATAGCACAATTCTCTTTTGTTGGATTTATGACCATATTTCCTAAAAAGGTATTTTTTAAAATGAAATTTTTTTATATTGATGATTGTTTATTATAATTATCTATATGATGATGGATGATACAGCTAGGATTTCATAATTTTTCCAAAGAAGATTTTCATGCGATGTTTCATTTTTGGCGCGTAATTGGCTATTGTTTGGGTATCGAAGATCGTTTCAATCTTTGTGATGGTACTGATGAAGAAACAATTGAATTATGTCGTCAAATTTATTTTGAACAATGGCTACCCAATATTAAATCTCATCCATATGTCGAAGGACTTAATATGAGTCGTGGAATTTGCTTGGCTATGTCTGAAATCGATTCTTTATTAAACTTCAATTTGTTGATGCATTTCGGTGCACCATTTTTACAATTTAATGCCGATGATTATCCATTGACCTTGCAAGAAAAATTATTGCTTTTAAATATGAAATCTTTCTTTAATTTTGGCTCAAAATCCACATTGATCAATTGGACAGCGACTAAATATTCTCAGCTTTCAATCGATTATGCTATATATAATCGTAATAAAATTGAAAGCCGATTGCAACAAAAATACCCTGATTTGAAATACGAAAGTTCTGCAGATATATGTCCATTTAATGTTAATATTGATTATTCAGATGCTTTTTGAATTACGCTCAAAAACTAATTAAATAAATTTTTGTTTTGTTTTTTTCAATCATGAAAATTTAATGAAAAAATGATTTTAAGTAGAAATTTAAAAATTCATGCAACATGTTTTACTTTTTGTACAAATATTTAAAATAATGAATGATGTTGATTAATATCATAAAAGTGTGAAGATATGATTCAAAATGAAACAAAAATGCATCATAAAAATAAACAAGGAAAATAAATTACACAAAAATTTGTATGAAAAAAAAATCAAATTTCTAATGAATGGCGGTCAAACGTCTTATCCAATTATCATAATTATTCACTTTTGTATAGTATCCATATTTTTGTGGTCGACCACATCCTTCACCCCATGAAACAATGCCGAGTAATGTCCAACGAGAATGAAATTCTACAACTAATGGTCCGCCACTATCACCTTTGCATGCATCACCAACAATTTCTTTTCCATAACCTGCACAGAACATATTTTCGGTTACTTTGAATGTTGTAGATTGTCGACATTTTTGCCGATCAACAATTGGTAATTTTATTTTATGTAGATATCGTGGTAATGGTCCATTTTCTTTCAATCGTCCCCAACCGGCTACAATACCAAACTTTATAATTCGACTGTAGTCATCGCTATCATCATCATTGTCATTGTTGTTTATATCTATAGAATCGTGATTATTATTATTATGATGTTGATGATGATGATCTTGAGCAAAGAAAAAGCTATTCATTTCCCGAACTTCATCGGTTGATGTTGCTAAACATATTGGTCGGATATTATCGTTAAATTGTACATGAGTAGTCAATTTTACTAATGCAATATCATTATCAAATGTTTCATTTGAAAAATGTGGATGTTTTATAGTATGTTGAATTTTCGTTACCACTTCCATTGGTTCAGTTTCCGTTTGATCATATTTTCCCAGCTTGACAAACACTGTTGATTCATCGATTATATCAGTGAAACAATGTGCAGCTGTCACTACCCATCGTTCATTTAAAAGTGCCTAAAAATACATAAAATTAACCTTTTAATTTTCAAAATGATAAGTTTTCTCAACTAACCCCTCCGCAAAAGACATGACGCTTTTCATCCCAAAACATGACCATCCAAGGAAATTCTCCAGGCAGTGCCTCCGTACCACCGATAATTTTGCCCACATCTTCCATCGTATCTGGCTGAGTGTTTTGTTGTATTGAAATGACACCACAAAAATCTCTCACATCGACACGTCGATTAATCTGAACACGTGCAACCGATTTCAATACGCAATCATCTTCATTGTGATTAGTAATTTTATTGCTGTCTGTACTAGATCTGTTTGAAAAAAATTGATGATCAAGTCGGACCACACAAAAATAATAACCCGAATCTTCGACTAGAACTCGATCGAAAAGTAAATCGCCACGACTAAGTTTTTTTATCCTTGAATTATATACAACTGGCTGAGTACGGGTGATTGTTTGACCATCCCCCGAATGATTATGAATTAATGGCACACGTTGCCAACTGATTTTCACATCCTGTTGGGAATCAGTCAACGTTGCGCTACAGTGTAACATGACAAATTCACCTTCACTGGTGAATTGATCACGCGGTCGTTCACGAAATAAAACATTCGATGATGAGCATCGAGTTGTGTCTGGTTTTAAAGTAAGCCAAGCATCACTTGAATTATCTCCATATACGCAAATGTATCGCCCAACAGATTTTGGAGTGAATTCTCGTATCATTAATGAGCTTCCATTACTGGATACGCCTTCGTGTATTTCCCGATCACCTTTGAACCATATGATTGGTAATGATGATTCACCGTTTCCATTTGATGGGGTTTTTACTTCACAATATAGAATATGAGAAGAACCTAGACGAATCGATGCATTTTGAGGACCATGAATTAAGATGATATCATTGCTTTCGGCATCTACATTTGTAGATTCATTTGTGTGGTGCAATGATTTTTTCGTATCATCCATGATTGGAATATTTTCATCGTCATCTATAGACATAAAGGTGAATTTAGCACGAAATCCTGGATTCAAAACATCATAAACACCGGTTTCCATTTTTGATGTTTGTTCAGTTCTCGATCGATCTTTCTCGTTGGAATAAATCGAGCGAAAAACCAACCTTATACTATCGGTCTGTGAAACATAACGTATAGGTTGACTTTGAAAACCACAAAACAGTGTCGATGGTTCGGTATCGTTTAATGTTTCATATATTTCTAAACGATCTTGTGAACAATTCAAAAGTCGATGTTGTTGATGTCCTCGAATAATTAGTGGTGAACGACCATTATATGATGCATCAAATTTTTGATCATAGTCTCCATCGTCATCATAATCGTGATTAATATCGTCATTTTGATCCATCAAATCGATCCAATCAAATAGCAATATTATGCGTTCATTTGCTGATGGAGCCATGATCGATGTTTCACATTGAGATCCAATCGGATATGGTCCAGGATACGACGGACTAGAGATAGTCATATTTTGCCAATCAGCATTCCAATCACATTCCATGTAGCGAGAAATATTTACATCATTACGTAATGCAACGATTTTTGCTTTATAGCCTCTTAGAGCAAGAAAATTATCAGATTCAAAATGAAAAAGCAATGAATTATCTGTGGAATATATGAAAAATTTTGAACTTGTTGGTAATGTACAAAATTTGCCCAAAGAATTGGATGGGATAGCTTTTGCGGAATCAAAAACTTCTACATAATCAAATTCACAATTTGTACCCGATTCAAGATGTAAATCTTCAAATTGAATCAAAAGACGATGATTATGACGTGTACGAACTAGTGTCCAACAATTTTTTGAATCTTCATATGAATCTGGATATTTTGGTGATGTAATATATGAATAATTGTGTACAAACATTTCGTTTGTACAATCCTGTGATTGTGCTATGATTCGAATTTGAAATCCTGGATATTCATTATATGAATCTGAATGAAATACAATCGTTATATGATTGGCACCGATCTCGAATTCATGAACTTTAGGATATTGTCCACAAAATTTCTTCGTACTTATTAATGTTTTGCCAGTCTTTCGATCAACTCGATGAACACCTGTAGATTCGAAATAATTTTTTAATCATTATTTATTGAATAAAATTTAAACTTGAACTTTTTTTAATTACCTTCGAAATCGAGATAATCAAAACGACAATTGGCATCATGTTCAATGTGTAATTTGAATATCTGTACTTTGAGCAATTGATCTTTTTGTGATTCTATATGCCATATACAATGTTTATTTGGTGGATAACGTTTTGGATAATCTGGTGATGTTATTTCGATATCGGTTGATATAGTAATCTTTATTCCGTTTGGATTTGAGCAGCTATCATTTTGCAGCAATAATAGTTGCTTATTTTTGTGACTAAGTTCCGAATTATTATGATTGTCGATTGAATCGCTTAAATGTTGAGCATCTTTTTCGTTGTTGTCGTGATTTATTTGTGGAAAGTGATGATTTTGTGATAGTTCACGGAATAATTGCGCAATCGATTGTGATCTTGAACTTAGATTTAATGATGGCTGTGTCAATGAAGATAAAGTAATCTTTGAAGATTGTTTTGCTGGTTGCCATGATTTAACGGAATCTCTTGATAATAAAATCTGGTCAAATGATTGATTATCAACTGGAGATAATTTATCTGAAGTTGATGTAGCTTGCGGAATCGTGATTGTTGTATCCAAATTATTTGATGCTGATAAAGGAAAAGAGGCAGAAGAATGAGAATGTGCAGATGACAATTGAGAAAATGAGATCGGATTATTGCTGTCATTGACTGCAGTTTTTTCATCCTCTAAAGTGTCTTCATGGTTTTTATTATCATCGAGATCGAATGATGAATTTGGCAGCTGCGGTTGTAATTTTAGTGTCGATGATGGTTGTAATTGCCAATCAAATGTTGATTCATTTGACGATTGACTACGGTTATCGAAATGGATCCCAAGTGCAGAAAGCATTTCTTTTGGATGATTTTTTTGTGGATAATGTCGCCGTTGTTGTTTCCGTCGACGAATTTTTTTCGACAATAATGTCAAAAATTTCTTTTTAATATCTCCGGAAGATACCGAAATTGAAGCTGGTTGATTTTGCGGATTATGAAGACCGCCATTCTCGTTTTTATTGATTTCTTCGTTATTATCATCATCATCAACATCACCATCTTCATCATAATCTTCACTAGTATCAATATTACTATCATTATTGATAATTTCGATTTCATCTGTGTTTTCTTCTGGATCTTTAAATTTAGTTTTACGATTTTCGAATAAAACATCGATACGAGATGTTGTTGATGTTGCTAATGGTGTAGGTAAGGATCCTATCATTTGTTGAGATGATGGTACTATTGTTGATGATAACACAAAATTTCTACTTAATTTGTATTGTTGATGATTATAGCTACTATTGTTTTGTTTATTCACATTAAATTTATTCAACAATAAATTCTTTATTGCTATGGATTCTTCATATGATCTGTAAAACAAAAGATTTAAGAAATGTGAAATCATTGATAAATAAAAATACAAACCTTGTTGCCAATAAACGACTATTTGAAGCAGATGATGATGATGATGATGCGGATGGCAGTGTTGATAATTGAGTGGTCATCAATAAGCATGAACCAAATATGATTATAATAATCAAAACTATTGCAATGGTTAATTTATGCATGAAGGCTGACTGCATTTTGTTACAATTTATTGATGAATTATTGGTTGTTATAAACATTAATGGAATGAATTGTTGATGACAATATATCATTGAGACGCACATTAATGCCGATAGTTTTTGATACATGCACAAAAACACGATAGATCAGTGATTATAATCCTTTCAATCGCTACAACTTTAATAAATTGAACAATCTTTCATGATTGAAAATCAATTATTTGATTAGTTTTTTTTACTTCATTGTAGTTTTAGTTATCATTTTATTTGTTAAATTTGAAAATAAAGTACATAAGGGGAGAACCAGGAAGAATAAACAATCTTTGGTCCTCTCCCTATCCTCATATCGTTTTTATTTTTTGTGGATGTTTGTTTTTTTATCACATCGAATATTATGAGGATTGTTTTTTGATATCGAAAGCATTAAGCACAGACATATAACAAATGAACCGATGACAGTTTAGTTTAGCTGATTTAAGAATTTTATGTTTATCTGAAACGATTAAAACCCTTGCACTTATAATGCAGAATATTTGTTGATTTCACGTCTAAACAAAAATCTTTGTTTATAGTTCTTAGCAATTCTTTTTAAATAAAAAACAAAGGTGCAATCACCACAATTCAACTTAAAAAATACAAAAACAACACCATTATAAGTTTGGATAACCAATGGCAACACTAAACACAAGAAAAAAAATAAAAATCTAGTGCAACACCATCGTTATGATGATGAATATTATTATTACGAATATTAAAATAACGGCTGATATTGCTGTTTGTCGTTTTTGTCGTTATAAATGTTGGCTTGGAAACACCGACACATGGATACCTAGGCAAAAATTGGAAATATTTCATCATTTGATTGATTTTCATTCCGTTCATAATTATGAATTTTGATTTATGAATTGTAAGGAACAGCATTTCGATCATAAACATGGAATCAATGACTGAGGATTATCGCTATGACGAAACTCATAATATCCATCAATTTTAGCCGTTATGATGCTAGTGGTGGTGGCATTCGAAAAAAAAATCAAAAAATCAAATTGTTTAAACAAACTCAACCGACCAGTCGAATGAACAAATAAATTTTTTTTCTTTCGCGTTTCTACTACCGAATCCAAGCATTCGATAAGAAATGATATAAACAGCGACTCTAACCAATCACTTGAACTAAGTAAATGATGATTTGGATGTTATGGTTGCCATTACGAAGATAAGTTTCGTTTGATATAATCGATTTCATACATAAACGATTAGGACAAAATCTTTTTGATGTGTTGATACCGATATGGACCCATGGTTGTAAAACAGAGCTTGGTGGATCATGATGATGTAGATGATCAAGTTCAATCAACAAATCAAAATTGATTCGATCAGGCTGAAATCAAATATCGCCAACATTAGCTATGATTGTATTCAATCGAATTCAAATATTTTCAATAAAATCAAAAGAAATGATATGATGATTTTGAATGATTTGACGGTAAATTGATTGATTGATTGATTCAATCATGCAAGTATGAATACGGCAACAAATTTGTCTATCTGAGATAATTTACACTATTATACATACACAAAAAAACTTGATGAGCTTAACATTTGTTTGTTGTCGATGATTTTCTGATAGAAATTTTGTCGTTGTCGTAATTCAGTGCTTATTTACGAAGAATTGAACAGTTAAAATGAGTGGGATGGAGGTTAATTTTCAGCATAAAGTAATTACAAAGACGTAGTTTATTTTTCACATTATTTATTTTGTTTTGAACACGATGTTAGAATGTTTGTTGTTTGATGACAATGATGATAATGATTTGTAGCCCATTTAATCACATGTTTGATGAGTTCGTAACTATTTAAGGGTAGGTGTTTATATTTGATCACATATCAATATCCATTCAAAGATTAGAATATAGACATTAATTCAATTATAGATTGATTGAATACTTTTTATTCTAATCAATGTTCATGGAGTTTATATACAATGGCCATTTTTCAAAATACGATTGGCACACGTTTGCATCGGGCTGGATTTATTTTATAATAAATGTTGTCGTTACTATTTTTTAAAAATTCGTTAGGTTGTTGCAATTGTTTTTTTTTTGTTTTTGTTAATGTTCGTTCATTCTTGAAATTTTAATAATGTTTACATTTTCTTTATTCGGTTTGTTTCGTTTGATTGATTTTGATGAGGATGATGCTGACTATAAAAATACTTACATAAGGAATTAAGTATTCACTACTCACAATATTACTTCATACAAGTTTAACGATGCTGATCATTGTAATAATTTAAAAAAGAAGATTGAGAGAGAGAGAGAGAGAGAGAAAGAGAAGAAGATTCACAAAAATCTTCCTGTACTTGTGCATCTGAGAGTGTGTCTTTCAAAAATTATGGCCACTAATGCTGACATTCACAGTATCTGGAAAAATATATGAGTTCATTACGTTTGTGTTGATAAGCGTTTTTCTTTTGGTCTTTCCATTTTTTTCCAAATAAAATTGATAGAAACAAATGACATTTGGCAGTTTTTTCTAGTTTTTTTAAAATTTTGATCATCCACCGGATAACCACTTGATGGCTAATCTATTAGATAAATCAAAAATGTCATATCCTGTCTAATGAATACAATTCGATTTTCAATGTGTTTTCATGACATTTAACTATATATGCATCTGCATGCTTTTCATACCCTGTTCAATTCATGTACAAACAACTTTTGATATGAAGTAAAGAAGAGATGAAAAAAACCTGTCATTCTTGTTGGTGACAAAACAATATGGGTCAAAGCAAACAAGGAACTGAATTCTAATCAAAACGAATTCACTATTCGATGATGAATAAAATTATTGTATAAAATATTTTGATTTTCTTATTTAAACAATGATAACATTGATTTGTTGTCTATCGAATCTAGTTTTAAATAAGTCTTGTGTGTGTGTAAGTGTGTTTGATTATTTTCTAATAGCCATTGAATTTCTGATTATTATCATAAATTGAATAACTGATTAATCGAA
>ERZ500997.152-NODE-152-length-19189-cov-6.035905_pt1 | contig 19189 bp, 22 predicted proteins | sample MGYA00248826_ERZ500997 | MGnify/ENA primary metagenome ERZ500997 (study PRJEB25958, sample SAMN03398524) | human skin metagenome | study: EMG produced TPA metagenomics assembly of the Human Skin Microbiome Metagenome (human skin metagenome) data set.
ACTTCATATTTTTGTTTTTGCAATATTATTTATTTTCCCGAAAAAAATCGATTAGTAATGAGAAATTATTTTTTTTATGATGAAATACAGTTTACTGGTCAGTGGATATTATAAAGGAAGAATATAACGATTAATGACTATATTTTCTTGTCTGAATTATCAGCGATTATTTGGGTTTATTTTCTCTATTTTTTTATTTTTTTAATGATAAAATGATAAGAAAATAATTGTAAGAAAAATAGATTCTATTTTTAGAAGATTCTTTATAATCCGGACACTACTTGTGTGTTTACTTCTCGTTATTGAGGGAACCTCTGTTCGTTCTTGGATCGGAATTCTTCATTCATTTTCATTGTTGAATTGATCCATTCTCATCAAATTTGAATGATTCTCAGACTTACTTATTTATTGATACACATCATCATCATCGTTATTATTAACAAAAAAGAAGCTCAGAATCGAAAACAGAACCGAACCGAACAGAAGTGAATAAATTTGTACAAAATTACTTATTACATTTGAAATATGAAACAAAAGACAAATTATAAATTGTAATTTCATATAATGATGATGACGTTAATCATATGATAATTATTCCGATAATAACAGAATAATCATCATTATTCAAATTATGAACCCGAAACAAAATCCGAAATCACATATATTTCCTATTTATTTTTTAATACATACTTTTATCGATCAATCAAAAAAGGTTTTTTTCTTTTTTTTTTTGTTTGTTTGTCGTCACATTAATGATGATGATAATGAATGTGCTTTTTTTAATTGATTCATTGATTAAAGTGTGTACAGTGCACAAATAATGATTATGATTTCCAATAATGTACTAAAACAAACAAAATGCAAAAGGCAAAGGCAAAGAACATGACAAAAAAAAAATACATTTGACTTTGATTTTGTACAATTTTTTTGAATTTGCATTTTGGATAAGCAACACAAATTTAAACCTTTTTTGTTTATTTGGTTAGGCAATCATTACACATTGAACTTGATGTCATCAAACAAACAAAATCAATTTCGTCACACATTTTTTCATCTGTTCACACAACCTTGATTAAATTCAAAAAAAATCATATGACATTTTTTCGGAAAAAGTCTTGATTATTGATGTTGTTTTTGTTATTGTGATTAATAATTACAGCTGCCTAGATTACATGTCTAGATTATATCACATGCATCACACACATTATAATCATAATCGAATCAAATCAATTTTGTTATCTCGCGAGAATATCAAATTCAATGTGTATGTTACTAAGCATTTTTTGCAATTTTTTTAGGAATAATTATTATTATTTTCCAGGAAAAGTAAAAGTGTTATTCATTTTTGAATTTACCTGTACAACACAAAAAGAAAATGAATCGAAGATGAAAGAAAAAACCTTGAAAATATAGAAAATCTTATCAATATTATCTCTTGTTTTGTTTATCACATTATCATATCATAATAAATGTCATCCGTGTTTTCCCAACAAACAAACAAAACGGAAATTTCAACCAGATGACTAAGCTTATTCCATTGGAATGAATCCAAAAGAGAAAAAAATATCATCTTGTGATATAGTCACAAAGAGGTTTTCCATAAAAACAAATTTCACAAATAAAAAACAAACAAAAAAAGTAATCCAAACAAAACAAACCATTCCTGAAACCATTGACAATGAATGAATTAGAAAAATTAATGGCCTCCAAAATGAAATCATAAATACATCTACCACCTTACTGAATCGGATGATTTTAAAAAATCAATTTCAATTCACCCTACAGGCAATTAAATGATGAATGAATGAAAAAAACAAAAACAAAAATCACACCAGGATTATTATCTTCATTCGACAATTCTACCACAACAACAACAACAAAAGCAAAAAGGTTCAATATCATCATCAAAAAATCGAATGGAAAAAATGATTTATTAGCTTTATCTTGATGATTGATCAGAAAAAAAACAGCATTGTCCATGTTGATCGTCATACAAGGTTTTTTCCATTAAACTAATCTTGTTGCTTGTCAAATTCAAAGTCAAAGTTGATCAGCCATCATCATTGTCACCATCATCATTGTCACCATCATCATTACACTTTTTTGTTAATAAATTCAATTTCTAAAAATATAATAAGCTTTTGAAGAAATTAAGAAGACACCTTGTTTCAATGATGGCTGACCATTAATCAAATGATTTTTTTTCTGATGTACATGATGTTTAAGGGTGACAACTTGTTGCCATCATCATCATCATCAATTTTGGCTCAAGGCGATTAATCAATTTGATCGAAAGATTATCTCGAAAATTTATTTTTTACTTTGAACAACAATAATTGACTGACAATAACAAAATTACAAATTAGAGAGGCTTTTCCCAAAATGAACAAAATAGACAAATTTTACAGAAAATAAAATCAAATATCATGATGAATATATTGATAATGTTTTCGCTTATATGATCCAGTACGTGTAATATGCGTAACAATCATTCGATCTTGTTGTTGAATTCGGGATAATCTTTGTCGTTGTTTATGTCTGGGATGTTCATTACACAATACCCACCAACGATCATCCAATTTTTTGAAATAACATTTTGGACAACGTAATTTTAGAACATCTTTATCTTTGAATGTTCTGATTTGTTGTTGTTGAATCATAGGACCGTATTTATCCATAAAAATTGATAATGGTGATTGAAATAATTCGGATCGAATTAATGATGTTTGAAGATTTGATGTCCGTTGTTGTCCTGCAATTCGCCATACGTTCGACATAATATTCAAACAATTTCGAAGCATTTTTATCTCTGAAATAATCACAATAATCAATTAAAAGTTTGAAATCAATTAACAAATCTTACTTATTTGAATTATTTTGAATTTTAGAAAAACAAAATTGATTTTTGCAGAAATAAAACATGTGACAAAAAAAACATTTAAACCCGATCGAATCAAAACAGTGAAAATAGTCGCTTAGGTTGTTTATATGTTCACCTTGTTGTTGTTGTTTGGTTTTCAAAGTTGAAATAAATTTTTTTCCCGAAAATAAAAAATGGCCAATCAAATTATGAATAGATTTTGTTTGAAAACAACACCACAAACATGGAAACAATTGATGATGCAAATCAATCCGATTCGATCACTTTCGGCTGATCATCAATTGGACAAAACTCATACATTATCCAAAGCCGAAATACAAAAAATCGATGAATTTGTCGACGTTGAAACACATACCGGACAGGTTTGTATTAATCATCTGATTTAACCTTTTTCAAATTTTTTATCCGAAATAGAAATTCGAAGAAAATGATTATCGTCTATCGAGATTTATTAATGGAAAAATGAAAAAAGTTAATACACGATTTGCACGTGATTTGATAGCAGAAATTCCACCAACACCCGTAAATGGACGATCAGTTTGTTGTGATGGTGGTGGTGGACCATTAGGACATCCAAAAGTATTTATTAATCTAGATCAACCGGGTAATCATACATGTGGCTATTGTGGTCTACGTTTTTATCAACAACATTCTGATCATCATTAATTAGAACCTTGAAATTCTTTCCATTCAGTCGATAATAAAAAAGAGTTTCTATGTAATGTTGATTATAATTATAATTCAATTTGCCATGTCTATAAAAATAAATAAATTCAAGTCAAAAATCCTATGCAAAACTTTGTCAACCCGAAAATAATTATTCTATTTTATTTTTAATGTTTCTCTGCTAACAGAATTGATCTAAAATTAAAAGCATCATTATGAAGAAAACATTTTTTTTCTCGTCAGTCGGGATGCAACACTGTTCATTTTTTTTTATTTTTAAGTATGCAAGTGAATGGAATTTCTTTCTATAGTTTTTCATTTTTTTTGTTTGATTCAATTGTTTTGACTAATGACTGTTGAATATAACCAGTAATCATCGATTACATAGGTTATATCAAATTAGGCAAAATATTTACCGAAAAAAAATTGACAATATCTGCCATCATTGCATGATTTGACACATACGGCAGCAGGAGAAAAAAAATTTATTTATTAATAGAATGACAAAAAAAAGTAATATAATTTTTTTCCTAAAAAAGACCAGGTTCATTCGTTCATCATGGCGTTGTTTAACTTGTCATAGGAATTTCATCCAAGAATGAAATGAAAGGAAAAAAAATTTTTCGGTTATTTTTTTGTCACTATGTTGAACTCGACTGAAAAAAGAAGGGAATTTTTTTTTTTGCATTCGATAAACGAAAAAAAATCAAGGGATTCTCAATTATTCTGAAAGAGAGACGAAAAAATTTCCAAACTTTAATCTCGACAAACAACAACATCATTTTTTTCTGTCCAAGGTTTTCAATTCTTCAATTCATTTGGCTGGAAGCACACATAGACCGAATGTTTTTTTTTTTGAAGAAAAAAAAACATTCTTCACAATAACAAAAAAAAACTAGTGTAAAAAGAGAGAAATCATCGTCATCATCATCATTCACATTCCAAATGACGTGATATATTCCATTCAAATTCATTGAAAATATGAACAATTTCGTCAGTTTTTTTTCTTATTCTTTCACAAAGATGATATCTGAAATGGTGAATCGAGAAGAACATAAAGGAATGAATGTCTAAAAAAGGAATATCGAATATATAGGCCAAGCAAAAAAAATAATGGTGACTGGCAAGCAACAAGCTAAATGTAAAAGAATTCAACAGTTATCATTGATAGGAATATTACCATCATCAAGAGTAAAGGTGGTGCCAAGCAATCATCATCATATAGGACATTATTTCGGTATTCAAACTTCCACCATAACCACCACCACAATCACCACACACACAGCCACATTCGGTAATTATTTGGATTTTTTATTTTAATGAAAAAAATATATCCCACTAGCAATTTGAATGATTTTTTTCTCTTTTTCAATAACTTTTCTTCGAATTTCTTTTTGAAATTCCTTATTTTGAAAATATTTTTTTGGTAGAAAACTGGTGAAAAAATAGGATGCGCTCATACAAAAATTCATTGCATATCATCAAGGTTTCGAAACTTGAACAAAACAACAGTAAGAATGATAATGGGGCAAAAAAAATTCTGGCAGCATTCATTCATTATTGCATTGTATAAATCAAAAAGAAAGAAAGAAAGAAATATTGATGAATGAATGAATGAAACAAAATTTGTTCAAGCTTGATCAAGAAAGAATTTTGTCTTTAAAGAATTTCATTTCAGATTCGAGTAGAAAATCGGCTGCATCCAATACGATTATTGTGTCAGTTGTTGTTTGATTGTTGGTTGGTCTTTTCGGTTGTTCTGTTTGTTAATATTATTTTTTTCTCGTTTAAATATCATTCATCGATTTTGTATCATCCATATACAACGCGATTATTTTCACAAACAAAAAAAACGATCCAATTCGAAAACAGATAAAGAGTAACAATGTCGGCACGTACAGCAAAATATATGTACCGATCCAGTGGTGCTGGTGCTTCGGGTGATATTTCCGTTGAATATGGTACCGATTTAGGTGCCTTAACACGACTTGAGGTATGTATTTTCGATTCATTCCACAATTTCAAATCAAATTTCACACAAATGCCAACAACATTAATCAATGATTTAATGATGGAATTAGCTATCTCAACTTGAATTCAAATTCAAATGAATGAATGTGACCAACTCGGGTCAAAATAGTGAAAAATTGACGAATGACGACAATTTTTGAAAGTCAAGACTACCGATTTCATCAATTAAAAAGATAAACAATTATAAACATAAACAAAACAAAAACATAAAAATCTATAGATCAATATTTTCAGATTTTCAACACCCCATATCAACATATGATCAAAAATTCAATCAATTCATCCATCACCACATTTGATCGAATCGATTTTGAAATGAAGCCAAAAAACAACAACAAGCCATACGAAACCATACAAAACAGAAAGAAAAAACCAGATTTATTAGAATCGACCTTGAATAAATTCATATAATCCACACAACTATCGGTCGCCTATAAATTAATGTATTGTCTTTTTTCTTTTTTTTTGTTTTGTTCAAAATGTTTTCTAGGACAAAATCCGACTATTATCCGATGATCTGGAATCCGAACGCGAAATGCGACAACGCGTAAGTTTAATTTCTTTTTTACCCAATTCTCTATGAATTATCGGTCATGTTTCACCATTTGAGGTTTTAGTCAAGTTTTTTATTTTCATTCAATTTTCTCGATGAACTTGATGACAATGATGATGTGTGATTCCATTTTAGGTTAGTTTTCGAGCAGAAATGATTGTTTGCTTGTTTCTGCAAGAGGAATTTACAAAACAAAAGTTATTCATTTTATTGAGTACACACAGTAATATTTAAATGTAGGCAAGGCCAAACATTAAAAGCTTCGAAACAGTAGCCAAAAAAAAAGAATCTTACCAACGCCTTAATCCTCATCATGTATGCACCATACATCTATTTTTAGAGATCATCATCTTACTTACATAGGCAATTCATTCAAAGAATCTAAGAATTTCATTTCACGGAATGCAATCAATGAATGAATGTAACATCACAGCACAAGAATTCTATTTATTCTTTTTCAGCAGCCAAGTTAATCGAGAAAATTAATAAATAAAAAAAATTCTTAAATGATGAATCTGGTTTCGGAAAATCAGATCAAGGAAACACAAATCAAAATCCTATCAGTCCGATAAATTCTAGGGGAAAATTTAGAATAATGGAATTTACTAATAAAATGAATCAAAATTATCATAGATTGAACGTGAAAAGGCCGAATTACAGATCCAGGTAATGAGCCTAAGTGAACGTTTGGAAGAGGCTGAAGGATCAAGCGAAAGTGTTGTAAGTATAAAAAACTAAAAGAGGAAAAAAACAAAGGTATCATGTTCCTTCCCGCCATAGACCGAAATGAACAAAAAAAGAGATTCAGAATTGGCAAAATTAAGAAAATTATTGGAAGATGTTCATATGGAATCGGAAGAAACTGCACATCATTTACGACAAAAACATCAAGCTGCCGTACAAGAAATGCAAGATCAATTGGATCAATTACAAAAAGCAAAAAATAAATCGGATAAAGAAAAGCAAAAATTTCAAGCAGAAGTTTTTGAATTATTATCACAATTGGAAACAGCTAATAAAGAAAAATTAACAGCATTGAAAAGTGTCGAAAAATTGGAATACACTGTTCATGAATTGAATATTAAAATTGAAGAAATCAATCGTACAGTTATTGAATTAACATCACATAAACAACGTTTGACACAAGAGAATACTGAATTGATCAAAGAAGTTCATGAAGTTAAATTACAATTGGATAATGCTAATCATTTGAAACAACAGATTGCCCAACAATTGGAAGATACTCGCCATCGTTTGGAAGAAGAAGAACGAGTAAGTTATTTTCATTTCTATCAAAAAATGTTATGTAACCCAAATTTCGTAATTTCTAGAAACGTTCCAGCCTCGAGAATCATGCCCATACATTGGAGGTTGAATTAGAATCATTGAAAGTGCAATTGGATGAAGAATCTGAAGCACGTTTAGAATTGGAACGTCAATTGACCAAAGCTAATGGTGATGCTGCATCATGGAAATCAAAATATGAAGCTGAATTGCAAGCACATGCCGATGAAGTCGAAGAACTTCGGTAATTATTTGAAAATTTTTTCAATGAAATTTTAAAAATTAACCCTTGAACATTTAGTCGCAAAATGGCTCAAAAGATTTCTGAATACGAAGAACAATTGGAAGCTTTATTGAACAAATGTAGTTCATTGGAAAAACAAAAATCCCGTCTTCAAAGTGAAGTTGAAGTATTGATTATGGATTTGGAAAAAGCAACAGCACATGCACAACAATTGGAAAAACGTGTCGCACAATTGGAAAAGATTAATTTGGATTTGAAAAATAAATTGGAAGAAGTTACCATGTTGATGGAACAAGCACAGAAAGAACTTCGAATCAAAATTGGTGAATTGCAAAAATTGCAACATGAATATGAAAAAGTTCGCGATCAACGCGATCAATTGGCACGAGAAAACAAAAAACTTACCGGTAAATCATATTGATTTTATTGATTGATTGAAATTTGAATTTTTTTTTGTCTTTGTTTTTCAATATAGACGATCTTGCTGAAGCTAAATCACAATTGAACGATGCTCATCGTAGAATCCATGAACAAGAAATTGAAATCAAACGATTGGAAAATGAACGTGATGAATTGTCGGCTGCATACAAAGAAGCTGAAACATTACGAAAACAAGAAGAGGCTAAAAATCAAAGATTGATTGCTGAATTGGCACAGGTACGACATGATTATGAAAAACGTTTGGCACAAAAAGATGAAGAAATTGAAGCATTGCGGTAAGTATCTGATATATTTGAATGAACCAATTCTAATCCTTTGCAAAATAGCAAACAATATCAAATTGAAATTGAACAATTGAATATGCGTTTGGCTGAAGCTGAAGCTAAATTGAAAACAGAAATTGCACGATTAAAGAAAAAATATCAAGCACAAATTACTGAATTGGAATTATCATTGGATGCCGCTAATAAAGCTAATATTGATTTACAGAAGACGATTAAAAAACAGGCTCTACAAATTACGGTTAGTTTTTTTTATTATTTAGTGGCGAATGATTTTTATCTGAAAAAAAACAAAACTATTTAGGAATTACAAGCCCATTATGATGAAGTACATCGTCAATTGCAACAAGCTGTAGATCAATTAGGTGTTACACAACGAAGATGTCAAGCATTGCAAGCCGAATTGGAAGAGATGCGTATCGCATTGGAACAAGCTAGTCGTGCTAAACGACAAGCTGAACAATTACATGAAGAAGCTGTTGTACGTGTTAATGAATTGACAACAATCAATGTTAATCTAGCATCAGCTAAAAGTAAATTGGAATCTGAATTCTCTGCACTTCAAGCTGATTATGATGAAGTACATAAAGAATTGAGAGTAAGTTTGATTTTTTTGAAAAATCAGTGCTATAATCTAATCTAATGACGGTTGCATTTGAACAAAAACAATAGATTTCCGATGAACGAGTACAGAAACTTACAATTGAACTTAAATCAACAAAAGATTTATTGATTGAAGAACAAGAACGATTGGTAAAATTGGAAACAGTGAAAAAATCATTGGAACAAGAAGTACGTACATTACATGTTCGTATTGAAGAAGTTGAAGCTAATGCTTTGGCCGGTGGTAAACGTGTTATTGCTAAATTGGAAAGCCGTATTCGTGATGTTGAAATTGAAGTTGAGGAAGAACGACGACGACATGCTGAAACGGAAAAAATGTTACGTAAAAAAGATCATCGTGTCAAAGAATTGTTGTTACAAAATGAGGAGGACCATAAACAAATTCAATTGTTACAGGAAATGACTGATAAATTGAATGAAAAGGTTAAAGTTTATAAACGACAAATGCAAGAACAGGTATGTGATTTAGCCATATTTCAATTTACATCATTTTCTAATTGATTAACTTACCCAGGAGGGAATGAGCCAACAAAATTTGACACGTGTCAGACGATTCCAACGTGAATTGGAAGCAGCCGAAGATCGTGCCGATCAAGCTGAATCGAATTTATCGTTTATCCGTGCTAAACATCGTTCATGGGTAACAACAAGCCAGGTTCCAGGCGGTACCCGTCAAGTGTTCACAACGCAAGAAGAAACAACCAATTATTAACAAACATCAGTTTAAATTCTCAAACTTAATTTAAATTTAATTTTAAATCAAAATCAAAATTAATTAAACAAACAAATATAGATCAACAACATCGGACAGCCACGAACAAACAAACAACAACAACAAAAAACAAACGTTTAATATTAATTTAATATAAAAAAAATAAAAATTTTCATAAAATCTTTATTCAAAAAAAACAAAAACAAACAAACGAAAAAAATCATTCGTAAACACGAAAACAAGTGCTTGTTGATTATTATTATTTATTTATTTATTTTAATGAAATTTTACCTAAGCGCTTTGGCTATCGCTTTCAATTTTTTCCCTTTTTATTCTAATAGAGATTTCAATGATGAATAAAAACTAAACATTATTATTTTACAAAAATGATTCAATTTTCAATTTTCAAATTTTTTTTGGCGCAAAGGTAGTATTTTCAAATGTTACACATTGTATAAATCCGGCATTGAAATATTTGGAATACTCGTTGGGTATGAATTTTACGCGCACGTGTTTAGCGAAAAGATTTTCAAAGAAAACTTTGAAAATATGAATTTACGACCAATAAAAAAATTAAAATCAGATCTAAATAATGTAATTAAACGTGGCTATCTTAATGAACAAAATGTCGGTATAACCGAATTTATTGGTAATCATAAACCATTCCATGGCATCCTAAAACACCGGTTAGTTTTTCTTAATATTCAATCAATTCAATAAAATTGAACTTCTGTTACAATTAGATTTGAAGATTTTGTTGTTCATGAAATCGATAGACAAGGTAATGTTATACGACTGGAAAATATTGATAAACCGGAAGATATTTCGTTGACGATTGCCGATGAAGAACGACAAACAATTGAATCATCTGAAACAATTTCGATTGATTCACTGAAAATTGATTCCAATTTTAAACAACAAATTGATAGTTATGTTGAAAGTAATTTTCAACTTGTTAATCCATTAATATCAATCGATGAACTTGATAAACAGGAACGTAGTCGATTACATTTATTTATTAAACAAAATTATCCAACCGTTGAATCCAATACCGAAACAATTGATGGTAAAAGATTTGTAAAAATTTTGGCTAAAAAACAACAAACCAATCGAAATCAACGGCAACAATGTCGACGACAAACTTGGCCGACAAATCGACCAAGTTTTGTACATTTTGTTCTTTATAAAGAAAATATGGAAACCATACAGGTTGTCAATGAATTCGGGCGTCGATTAGGTGTTGCAACAAAAACATTTACCTATGCTGGGAATAAAGATAAACGAGCAATATCAACACAAAAATTTTCCGCTTTTCGTATGAATCCTGCGAAAATTTGGCAAGCTTGTCAAGAATTTAATCATCGAAGTGGTAATCGTATTCGATTACATGTTGGACATTTTCATTTTGAAAATCAACCATTAAGATTAGGTGATTTAAGTGGAAATCAATTTGAAATTGTTCTGCGTGATGTACGCCTGATTGATGATGGTGATCTGGATCGACAGAAGGAGCCATCGTCACCACAATCACAATCATCGATAAGCAAGATCAATGAACTTATTATGGATATGAATGATCGTGATCTGTGTGAACAAGCATTGATCAATATAAAAACCAATGGTTTTATCAATTATTATGGAATGCAACGATTTGGTTCACATCGTAATGATTCACATAAACTTGGCATATTGGTTTTACGTAAAGAATTTAAAAAATTAGTTGAAGAAATTCTTGTTGAAAAACCTACCGATCGTGTACCGTATGGCAATAGGAAAAATAGCCAAAGAAATGAAATTTCATTCAATGAAGCAATTCGTTTATGGCGCCAAACCAGAGATGCCGGCGAAGCATATCGAAAATTGAATTATAAATATACAATTGAAGGTTCATTGTTACGCGGATTGTCCAAAGTGGCCCCGAATGATTATCATGGCGGTCTTTGTATTGGTTTGAATCGAAACAGTCGATTATTATATCTACATGCATATCAAAGTTATCTTTGGAATCGAATTGCATCCTATCGGGTTCGTCAATATGGTTTAAATGTTGTTGAGGGTGATTTAGTTTTTGTTGGACCAAATTTCGATGATGAAACAAATGATGCAGATTTTTCCGAACAACCAGATGATGATGAATCCGACAATAACCAAAGCCATAACAACAATATTAAAGCCAATATTCCAAACGATCAAATTGAATTGGTTACAAAAGAAAATTTGGAAAAATTTTCAATCTATGATGTAGTTATACCAATTATTGGTTCATTAAGTAAATTTCCAACAAATTTAACCAAAAAATTTATCGATGAAATATTACAAGAAGATTCAATATCATTGGAACAATTTTCCAACTTGGGACAACAATGGTGTGTAAATGGTAGTTATCGTAAATTAATAGTACGACCATCGGAATTTGAATGGGAATGGCTGGAATATCAGGATGATACTAAACCATTAATCCAAACAGATTTAGATCGAATCCAATCGATTAATAATGAAATAAAAATGATGGAGAAAAAAGATAATAACGATAATTATCAAGCATTAAAAATTATGATACGATTACCAACATCATCTTATGCAACAATATGTTTACGAGAATTGACTAAAATTAGTTCATTAAGTTTAGAGAATAAACCATGGATAACCAACAATAATGATGATAATAATCATGATGATGATGATGATAAAAAACGAAAAAATGGATGAATGGATATATTTTCTTATGTAATAATGATATGATCAAATCGAATCGAATATTTTCTTTTTCACTTACAAAAACGATGATAATGATGAAAATAAATGGATTCTTTATATAAAAAAATGGACTATATTTCTTTTTTTTCTTGTAACATTCCTATTCATTCATTGTCGCAAAGGGAGTTGGAAGAGTTTTGAAAGAAAAAGCGAGCAAAAGAAAAAAAACATTCTTTATTTTCTTGTTTTTGTTGCTTGTAATCATAATCTTTTTTTCGACTAAAAGTTTTTGTTCTTGGTTCTGCAAAAAGATTTTGGTCAATTTAGGTAAAAAGAGAATCGATGAATGTTACATGGTGCTAATATATCTCAATTATACTTACTTCATTTTGGAAAATGACCATTTTCAAAAAAAAAACATAGAAAACATTTCTTCAACTTTTGCAATTTAGGCAACTTGAAGTTGTCATTTCGAACGTTGTCGGCTATTTAAACAGGAAAAAAACATCCGGTCAATTTTTTCTATTTTCGACTATTTCGGCTCAAATACCGAAAATGAAAATAAAGATTTTTTTCTTTGCCAAAACAATTGCCGCTTTCATTATCATAATAACCGGGAATAAAACTAAAATAAGTTGCTGATGTTGGCAGAATTTTTATTTTTCCTTTGGTTTTCCTCTTCACTGGTATGTGTGGTTTCTGATTTTCATCATTTTCATTTGATTTTTTTCTGTTTTGGCTGTCTTCTTTTTTCAAGAGAAAAGTTTCGGAAATCGTAACTTAATTTTTTTTCTTGTTTCGGGTTCGTTTGATCATGGGAAAGAAGAAGCAATTCGGGTGAATTTTGTTTTCGGAAAGAAAAATTTAATTTTAACAAAGGCAACAACGGAAAAAAATTTCAAACTCAACTTTAATTTGATTTACTTTTAAATCTCATTTTCAATAAATTATTATCATTTGGATCACGTGGTTGTTTAGCCATAATGAACATAAAATGATCACCAATATAAACTAAGCATTCTTCATCCACAACGATTTCAACTACATGATCTCTAGTACCACCGGAAAGTATTTTCGATGCATTAAATAAATCCATCGGATCCATTGGTTTACGATGGCCAATAATACCAACAAATCCGGCAATTACAATTGAAAATCTTCTTGATGGTATTATCAATGATTTAAAATAACATTTCGTCGGTTGTAAACTATGAACATAAGCAATCGATAAAAATTGTACACGTACTAATGATGAATGTTTACAAAGGTAATACCAATCTTTTCGATTTATTTCATTTGTTAGATCATTACGTAATTCTAATTTTGTTTCAGGCATTTGAAGAAGTTCACCTGGATCAAATTCTGTTGTAGTCATCGATAATAATTCATTTGGTAATAATTGTTGAATTTGTCCACAAATAATCGCTACTGGTTTGATACGATTTTTATCACCATAATAGATGACATAATCGGGTTCATTTTTTGAACGACTTGTTACCGATTGTAATGTTGGCCGACGTTTATTCACTTCATTACTGCCACCAGCATTTTGAATATTTGAACCTGGAACAGCATCAGTTGTTGTTGTCGGAGAATTGTTACAATAAAATATCGAGGCAATTTGTGGTCGACGTTGATCATCAACCTTTACTATTTGTTTAATTAAATTACTTTTTGTAAAAAGATTGATGGCACCACCACCACCAAATTTTTGATTTTGAAATGAAGAACTATCAAAACATAATTGAGCATCATTTTCCAAGAAAATTTCTTCCATTCCTTTAATAACATTACTTTCGGGAACTGGTGCAACTGGTCCATGACCCAGATCTAATTGTAACCGTATTATTGAATTGACTAGCATCATACATGGTGATCGTAGTAGCCAATGAAAATGATGTCCAACATCATTATCCATTGATAATTCCAGAAGATTTCGATCAGCATCCTTTGATTCAAAATGAATTATATTAAAATCATTCTGGTAAATCATTTGTTGAAGTTCAGCTCCAGTTGGATGGTGTTCATCAAATGGTTTAATTTCTAAACGATAATCATTCAATTTATTATTATTTGATGCAGCCATATTCCTACTACGACCCAAATTACAACTACCAATAATTTCACTTGATTGTATCAAGCCAATTGGTCGTTGTTGTTCCATTTTATTCGAATTATTAATTATCAAATAAATGATGAATCGTCGTTTTGATTGTTGTTGTTGCATAATGTTTTTGTTCAACTTTGTTCAAAATAATTATTCTTTTTGCTGGATCAAACACACAAGTTGCCGGGTCTGTTCAAACAAAAACACAATTAATCACTTTGTTTATTTCGGTGTGTGTTTCTTGTTCTTCAAAATTGATGAATTTCTTTCCTCTCTCTACTGGTAGTAAAAAAGTTTTCAATTCTTGTTCTGTTGTGGTGGTGGGAGTTTTGCATTTGGATTCAAAAACCAAAATGAACATTGTGTATATGTTCGGGGATCGATCAATCGATAAATTGAAATAAAATCAATAAAAATACGCGATCCACAATAGCAACCGAAAACAGAATGAAAAGACATCCATTAATGATGATGATGATAATAAACAACAACAAAGAAACAAACAGAAAAAAAAGAGTCAATTTTCAAACAATAATAATAATAATAAGTGAATGAATGATTAACCTACCCCCGGTGGTCTATTAAAAGCAATGAGTGAGAGAAAAATATTGACAAAATATGGCCTGAAAACACACTATATAAAGGCGCGTTTGACGATAATAATAATGATCGTGAATCAAAAACCGAAAAAGTTTGAACAACAACAGCAATCGATGATGATTTGCGAGCCGGAGTTGGTTTCTTTTTTTATTGATTGATTTGATTTGATCAACAATTAATGTTCTTTTTTTGCTCGAATGATTTTCTTGTTGTTGTTTTATTGGGGGCAAAATATGGATTTCTGGTTATGGTTTTGAAACGCAATAAGAAAAATAATAAAACTTCTTTAAAGTCCAAAATGAAAACAAACAAAAATGAAATTTTGATTCGATGGCCATTTATATGGTCCAAAATCAAATTAAATGTTAACGAAAACAAACAATAGAATTTAGGTTTCTTTTTTTTGTATAAGGTTCGGGAATTTCAGGAACAAATTGTTGTTTTGCTCGAACCAAAATTGCCCGGATCGATTTCGATTTTTTTTTCGTTTGTTTTGCGGAAAGGAGATAATGATAAAAATGAGTTCAAAAAAAACTTTTTTTCATTCAATAAACTTTGAATCGATTTCAATCAAAACCACTACCATTTCAGCCAAATCAAATTTGTTCGGATGGTGGTGAATATTTTATCCGCATCCGGAAAAAAATATCTCGAATTTGTTCAAGCGCGTAAAAAAGAGCTCACCACATCACAAAGACAGAAAATGTGTTTTGAAAACTTAAAAAAAACAAACAAAAAAAATCATCGATCGAACATTGATGACAAACACACACACAAACGCAAAAGAATTTCGTTTATTTCAAATTAAGGGTTAAAGACACTTTTTTGCCAAAAAAAAAAGATTATTGAAATCTACGATTTTTATAATGAAATATAATAATGGTTGCTAAAATCAATATTAAACAATGTATTAGGCTCACTAATTGACCATTTAAAATATCATGATTTTGGTAATAATGACCACGAAACATTGCCGATGATAATGATTTTAATGGCATTGTCCATGGATGAAATATAGCAAATTGTTGCCAAAATGATGACCATGTTTCTATTGGCCAAAATGCACCGGATGTAAAACCCATTGTTATTATTAGACCACAAGAAAAAAACTAAAATAAAAAAAAAATTAAGAAAATTATCATTCATTTAATTAGAGACAAATCATCATTTACCATAACTGTAACTTTATTCGAAATGAGAATGGCCAATAGAATTCCGGTAGCCATACCTTGTATGGATGTTGAAGTAATTATCCAAAATGGATTTAGAAAATCATTAGCTAAAGGAAATTTCAATACATTAAATATGAAAATCATCATTAAACAGATTTGTACAAACAATGATCCACAAGATGCAAGAATAAATTCAAACATCAATTCGAATGGCCGAACACCTTGTATTAGATCACGATTCATACAACCATAATCACCAAGATACATTAATTCGAATGATGATTTAGCTAAATTAATCATAAATAATGTTTGAATTAATATTGATGGAAATATAAAATTCAATGATGATGTTTTTGTTATATCATGTGATCCATAGATGATTTCTTTCTCCTGAATTGGTACCGAGAATAGCATAGAATTTAATCCATGAATTGAACAATATTTTTCAATAGTTTTTTGTAATGATATTAACAGATGATTATTCATAATCAATATACTTGGAATATCCGTATGATCAAAATAAAGATGTATTGAACTTGAATCCCTTGAATTATTATTACCAAAATTATGTTTAATATAACGATCAACAAATGAACGGGAAAAATTCACACGAAATGAAATAACCATCAAATTCTGGCCTAATTTTATTGAATTTTCAGCTTCGGATTCATTTTTAAAAATCGTTATAGCCACTGTACTTGTATTGAATTGTTCAATGAATAATTCGGATAAGCGATATTCATCATTTTGTTGATAATGATGATGATCAGCATTATGAATAGCAACCGGTATTGATTGAATTCCACCATTTAATAATAATTTTACTAAAAATAATGATGCCATTGGTAGAAGTAGATAGAATAGGAAAAAATGAAAATTATGTGTGAAAAAGAAATAATCACGACAAAACAGAGCGTAAAGATGATCCCAATTTATCAATTGTTTTGAACATGGATAAATTGAATTTTCCTGATCAACATTGTCATCTTGGATTTTGTCTAAAGCTTGTTCTTGTTTATTTTCAGAAAATTTCTGCTGATCATCATCATCATCATTTTGAATCGTTTCGGCAATACATAAACGAAAAAAAACTTCTTCCAATGTTTCACATTGGATTTTTTTCATTAATGAATTTGGTGAACCTTCAGCTAATAAGCGGCCATCACGTAAAAAACTAACAATGTCCGATTCCTTTGCTTCATCAATATAATGTGTTGTTATAAGGACAGTCGTTCCTGTATCGCGCGTTATGGTCGTTATTACCAAATAAACCGAGGTTGGTTGTTTGAATGAGTTTTTAGCACTTACCTTCAGTTCGACATAAATGACGAAGATGATTCCAAATTTGTTGTCGTATCATTGAATCAATACCAACGGTTGGTTCATCCAACAACAGTAATCGTGGTTTACCAATTAAACTAACACCTAATGAAAGTAAACGTTTTTGTCCCATACTCAATTGTGAAACGCGTCGCTCACAATCTTTAAGGCCAAGAATATCCAAATAATTTTCCATACGTTTTTGAATATATTCCATATTTTCAACATGATTAACACGTGCATAATAATAGAATGTTTCACGTATTGGTAGAAATGGATTTAAACCTAATTCTTGTGGCATATAACCAATTTGATGATTCAGTTGTGATCCAGGTTGACAATGGCCAAGTACTTGTACCGTACCGGAATTTGGTCGTAAACAACCAATAATTATTCGTAGTAATGTTGTTTTACCACAACCACTTGGACCCAATAGTGAATATATTTTACCTAGAAATAATCAAATTGAAAATTGTATGTGATGTAATACAATGAGGTGAGATTAGGTGAGATGATAACAAAATAATACCATTTGGAACATTTATAGAAACATTATTCAACGCTTGAATATTGTTTTTTTGAAAACCAAACGAAATTGAATCCGTTTTGATGGCAGCCATCGTTTTTGCACTTCGAATCAAAAATGATAATGATTTGGTAATCAAGTTGGTAGTTGATTTTTTTCTACTACGAAAATGTCTATCAATTGCAAACAACGATGACATTTTATTGCATTTGTTTGATTTGTAATCTTTAGGTTTTTTTTATTGATCATTTCAAAATTTCCTTAATTCGTCATTACATTGAATTTATTTGATCGATTGATTGACAAGTTTCTTCTCACCTAATGTCGAATCAAAAACTTTTAAGTTTTTTTTCTTTTGCTACCAAGAAATTATCAAAAATTCCAATCACACATAGTGAATCGTGGAAAAAAAGGAAATATTTTCTAATCAGATTTTCCAAATGTGAATGGAATTCTTTTGTTGCTTTGGCCAGTCAAAATTCTTTTGAAAAAAAACATCCTATCATCTCATTCGATATTCTGGGCGCAAAAATACCCGGTAAAGTTTTCGAAAAAAAGTCTGAAAAATTCAAAAAAAAAAACTATTTCCATTCAAATTCAATTGGAATATATCGATATGATTTGTGTTTCTGGCGAAAAAAAAACTTTTCACTGTATGCAAAAAGCAAAGATAACATCGTGTCTGTATATGTCTTTGAAATAGACTTTCGAAAGAAAACAAAAATTTTCACGCAATAACGCGAATCAATGGAAAGGAAAAAAGAAGCTTTCCCTGAACAAACAAAGATGCAAAACAAAAAAAAAAACACTGAGATTTTTTTTCAGGGAAAAAAAATTCCAACAACGCAAAATCACAAGATTCAATGATGATAATCCATTGGATTAAAATTTGGAATTTGTTTCAGGAACATTTAATCAATAAAATACATTGCATTATATTATGTATACGATTTTGCTATGCTAATCACAAGTTTTTTTAATTTTATTGCCTGTTGCTATGCACACCAATATTAATCAGATTGATTAAGATTTGATAATAATCTATTAACG
>ERZ500997.153-NODE-153-length-19140-cov-7.070055_pt1 | contig 19140 bp, 12 predicted proteins | sample MGYA00248826_ERZ500997 | MGnify/ENA primary metagenome ERZ500997 (study PRJEB25958, sample SAMN03398524) | human skin metagenome | study: EMG produced TPA metagenomics assembly of the Human Skin Microbiome Metagenome (human skin metagenome) data set.
GTCAAAAAAAAGTTTCCATGTATTCTGTCCTATCCCTCACTCTGTCCAAATATTACCTATTTTTTTTATACGGAAAATAAATTGAGTGAAATGAAAAATTATGATTTTTTAAAAAAAGTTTTTTTTTTCACCATTTTTTTCTGGTTGGTGTTTGCCAGATATCATCATATAGGGTTTTCTTCTTTTTTTTGGTTCACAACATTTTTTATTTCCGTTTCAATATATATTACACACACACACTGGCCATTTCACTGGTTCTGGTTCTTGAGTGTGGTGGAATGAAAAAGTGAAAATTTTTCACTTTGTTTCGTTTGTTCCATATCACTATAGAAAAAAAAGAAAGTTTTAGGAAAATTGAATTAAGAATTTTCTCTCTATTTTTTGTTTATTCGAAAAAAATAAAGTTTTAATTTAATTGTTTTAATTGTTTTAATTGTTTTAATTTCCCGATTCCCATGAATAATAACTTTTCCACCACATGTTTAATTGAAATAAAAATTCCAGAATTTGTTGCATTTCAAAGAAGAGTACTAATATTCTTTTTTATTGTATGTGAATAAAATGATTGGTCAAGTGTAATTTGCAAAAAAATGAATTTAAATTTGATTCCAATATTTAAATTGACGAAAACGATTCGACAATGAAAAACATAGTATTACATTTGCTAAAATCATTAGCCATTCACAAACACTAGCTAAACAATGATAAACATAATCAGATTGATTTGTTGGCCAATGAAGCCTAAATGAAAGATCTATAAAAGTGTTGAACGAAATGTTTCTGACAGAAAAATATGACATCACTATGAAAAGAGTGAATAATATAACCTGCGAAATGCAACCGATTATTAAAGAGATAGGATACGATTCAATATCAAATCGATACAAAATACGTGTTACATAACATGTAAATGATGAATAAAAAATTGATGGAAAAAAGATTAAAAAGCCCATGAGCCAATGTACATAAAATGATTCGGATAGACGAATATTTCCAACACCAATCATACCGCAGGCACTTAGAAAATAGAAACATAATAATAATCGATTTTTACTTTTCAATGAAGCCATGTCATCAGAATCAACATTAATTGCGTTAATTTTGATATTTTTAATATAAAAATTAATCTGTTTATATCTAATCCATCCAATGATCATAGCTAAATAACATAAATGTAATGAAAATTCATTAGAAAAATATTTTTTGAAAAAATTCATTGAACATACCTAAAAATGCACATATGTCCAACATTGAGCTAAAATACTTAGCTGCAACCGTATCGGAACCGGTATCACTAACATAAGGTAAAATTGGATCGACAAAGCCGGTATGAACGGCAATGAAATACGGTACAAAACAGACCAATACATTGAATAAAGCCAAAATCAATGGAAGAATCCATAATTGCTCTTTCTTCATTATGTTAATGTTGTAAGTTTCAGTTGCAAAACGAAAAATTAATCTGATGTTTGTAATGTAAAAAACAGCTTTTAAAAATGAATAGCGCAGACGGAATTATCAATCAAAAGGTAAAGGAAAAATGAAACAATCTGAGTGTTGAAAAAGTACATTCAATCTGCAAGAATGTTAAAATATAAAATTAATTAAGAAATTATTCACATCATAGAAGTTGTTAAATGTTTTTTCTTGCTGATGTTTCTTATCAAGGACAATTGATTACTGTTCATTAGAGAAAAAAACTTTTCAAAACATTCATCAAAACTTGATGACTGTTCAGGATATTACAGACTACTTTTTAGTTTGTTAATAATGGCGTTTTTTTTCTGACGAATCAAATATGTTCGATTAACAATTCGTATCCGTCATAAGTTACATTCATTCAATGATTTAGCTTTGTTTTGTGAAAAAAATTAAAAATTTATTAGACTGTTAATTTTTGTCATTTCTAATGATCCATCGTCAATCGATATGCTGATAAATTATGTGATATCCAATATAGAAAAAATTCCTGCTAAATTTATGTGAAAAAAAATTTGATAATTTAAACAAAAACGATAGTTAACACCAGATGGCTGATCATATTTCATTCATTAAAAAAATATAAAAGTCAATATCATTCATCATAAGATGGCACCACTGTTACCTTAATTTGAATTTTCCACGCAACAAAATCATAATTTCGATGGCAAATGTTCATAAAAAACCGGATGAATGCTAGCCCGGTGATGATATTATATCGTGTAAGATCATTTTGTAATTTATAATTTGATGTAACATTTATCTATTTTTGCTCAGAAAACATTTTGAGCTAAATATAAAATGTCATACAACCAAAAAATAAACTAAAAACAAAACAGCACCAAGGAACATTCATCGGCTTCAAGAACTCCGAGAGAAGAAATTTTCATATATTTTTCTTTTTAATCCATAATCAATTCGGTTTTGTTTTTTTGATAATCATTATTATCATAATCATGATGATTATGTTAATCATCTTATAAAAGCTAAATAATAGAAATTTTTTTTTATTTTGGTTGAAAGATACAAACTATCCACAATCAATAAGATCAATCAATCAATATTCCAATATGTGAACTAAAGTAGAAAAATAAAATAAAATAATCATTCGATTTTGATACATCCGAAATCCATCCAAATATTGATTTTAAATAAAATATTATCATTTGTCTGTGTGTTTTTCCTAATCGTGCAAAATGAACAAAATAAAAACTCAATATTATCCAGAGAAAATTTTAAGAATTTTTTTGTCATTTTTTAAATATTTTTATTGATATTCAAAAATAGTCCATTTTTCCAAAAAAAACCGATCGATCAAAAATTTTTGATCAATTAGGTCATCATATTTTACATGTTGCTTGTTGTTCTCTATGGTCAATCATTTCCAAAATATTTTGTTTTTTATGAGTGGTTAGAATATGGTCGCCCCATTATTATTAATGTGCCATAACAAATAAAATTTAAAAAAAACGATAAAAATTTTTGAATGACCGCCGGCCATAACAAAAAATACAAAAAAAAATGACGCAAGCGCATTCAACAATTCCCAATTGTTGAATGTAATTTCTCAATCCAAAATTAAAAAAAAATAGAATCTTATTTTACCAAGACAAGAAAAAAAATTCAAGAAAATGAGAGAGAGAGAGAGCCCCACCATCATTATTATCATGGTCACCCCCATCCATTTTTTTTCATCGCTCATCATCCAAATCTATGTTTGGTTGTTTTTTTACCCATAATACATTCATCGTTTTTTCGTGATTGTAATCATCATCATTATCAATGTTCTGATGATGATGATCAATCCTGAAGAGAGAAAGAGAATGGAAGTACCTGACCGTCAAACAAGTTTTTTTTTGGTGCTGTATAAAAAACAACCAGCGAAGGTTTTTACCTGATTGTCATGCCATTAAAAAAATTCATTCGTTCAAACAACGACGGGTGTATACACACAACATGGGGAAAAAACCAAAAGAGCCAACAACAACTACACACACAATGAGATAGACAAAGATTGAAAAATAATTTATGATGAATACCACATACGGCCAACTAAAAAAACAGTATAGAGAGAGAAGAGAATGGCCATCGTTGCTTGATATTCCCCCGAAATACCCACACACACTCGAACGATTATTTCAAACAGAGTAATTTTTTTTTTTGAATTTTCTGTTGTGGCAGGTGATGAACTCTCAAATCAAATCTCAAACAATCTATAAGTAGCGAATAAGGAGAGAATGAGGGGTACAAATTTTCAACAAAAAAAACGTTCGAATACACATACCACACGATTCATTTATATTCATTCAAAGACTAGCTCTCTTTTCTTAATTTTAAATGTACACATCAATATGAAATAGCCACCACCATCATCATAGACAATTGTACAAAAAAGAGAAAAAAAAACAGGTAAAAATTTTTTTCATCTTCTAAAGTCAGTGAAATAAGAGAGGAAGTTTAATCGAGCTCCGGCTGCGGCATGTTGTGTTTACACAGAAACTATAGTTGTTGTGTTGTGTTGGTTACATTCCTTCAAACAATTGTTCAAAACGAATTTTTCTGTAAAAAAATTCAACGGTTTTTTTTGGCGTTCTTTCGTTGTAATTGTCCACACGTTTCTATACTCTACTTTTTTTTGTGATTGTTTTCACATATAGCAAAATATTTTTATATGGGTGTGTAACGTACAATAAAATATTAATGGACTGATCCTATTTCGAAATAAAGGATGAAACAAAAATCTATTTTTTTCAAATATTTTGTTTGTTTAAAAAACAAAAACAAAATCGGGATTTTCAAAAAATCCATGAAATATAATAAAAAAAAATCATCTACATCATCATCAAAAATGAAAAAGGAAATAACATCAGCAAGCAAGCAAGCAAATAAAATAAAACAAAACTGAGAAGGAAATGTTCAAATTGAGGATGTTTGATTTTCGATTGGTGACAACGAAATGAATAAACAAATGATGATATCGATGGTAAAGCTTATATAACATAAAAATACAATTTAAGAGGAAATGGATAGATTGGATCAAAGCGAGTGCGGAATTACTCTATTATTATTATTATTATAAAAATTGTTATCGATGAAATAACAAATGTTGTTGGAACAATGTTTGATTTGAATGAAATGATATTAATGATAGATAAAAAGAAAGAAAGATCGAATGATGGTTGTTTGGTAGTTCAAATGTCATAATGTAATGGATGAGTGTGGATCTAGTCATGTAATGATTTGTTTAATCAAAATGATGATGTGATCAAATCAAACATCTCAAAATCATCGCCTTTGATTCGATTTTATTATAGCCATCACATTATCGATTTTTTTTTGAATAAATGTGGCGTGTTCGAGTGATGATTACGAACATCAAATTGACAACAGGACTAGACGCACAGTCATCCATCAACATTCGACTTTCGTGTTGATTAGAAGAAGTGAAATTAATTTTGTCACCACAATTAGTTTCTTCCGATGGCACATCATCACACATTAACAGCACATTCGATGTTTAAGGGAAAAAAATAAAAGTTTACCATTGATGGATGAATATATAATGATAGAATATAGATTGTATCAAAGATGATGAAAAAATTGAAAAATTAAAACAAAATGTGAAAAATTCATTAGAGAAAAAATATCTATTTTTTTGAAACATCAGAAATCCTGGTTTGAAATTTTTGTTGGCTATATTGTTGAAAGGATTCAATCATGGTGATAAATATGGTTCAGGCGCTATTTTATTTTTAAAAAAACAGTTTTTATATAGAAAATTAAAAGAAAAATATACTTAAATCGACTAATAATCTCACACAATGGCAAATGTTTTAGTTACAGAAAAAAAAAATCGAAACAACGACATGCAGTTATAATAACACACACATTTAAACCAAATCAAATCAAACCAAACCAACAAGTGCCATGGTGATCGTCGTCAGATATTCGAATCGATTTTTCTCTCATTCTCTTTTACACGTCTATATGATTATTTGCGCTATGTGCTTGTGTGTGAAAAAAATGACGACATCGGCCTGTTGATATAAATCGAATCGCTTGGTTAAAATATATAAAACGTTGTTCATCTCTCAACCGAAAGAAGCAACAGGCTTTCCAAAAAGGAAAAAGGATCCTTTCCCCAAATGTATAGACACAGCCGCCAATGCGATTCGCTCAAAAAAAAGATAGATGTTTTTTATATTCATTTCGTATGCGCGCGCGTTATAGAGTAAAATAAAAATATTATAAATTACAGGATCATGAAAACAAATTACGAAAAAAAACATTACACAATCACAACGAAGGAATCAAGCAGGCAAAAGTTCCTAAGCAAAAAAAATTGATTTCTAAGAATATTTTTTTCGGTAGCATCAACAGGTTGTCATTTTGTTTCAAAGAACATTTTTGCTGACAAAATTACACCAAAAGAAACAAACAAACGATGACAACTTGAGAGGAAAAAAATATGGATGCATGAGGAACACGTTTACAATGATTTTGAAAATAACGAAAAAAAATTCAGTTGAATTTGGCGCGGATGGCAAAACAAAAAAGTTCAATTTTTTGAGCCACAAAATTTGGGCATCATCAATGAATGGCACACAAAGCAAATTCAATATGGAGTAGAAAAAATTCATATTGAAAAAAGAATTCAAAATTCAAAGAGCAATCTAAACCTCAAGAATAGGAATAGGGCGAAAGCCATTTTGAAAAAGTCAAAAAAATTAACGAGAAAACGAAGTCATAATCGATCGAAGTCAAACGGACAAATGATTATAGTGGTGGTTTGGTTGTGTGTGATGATTTTTTTTCTCGTTTCTCGGATCCTCTCGCATCGATAATTTGAAAAAAAAACTTTTTGTCCAAATGCCTGTTGCATGTATCTTTTTTTTCACATTCTATAGAAGGTGCGCTTTTTCATTCTATGCTACTATGACAATCAATCAAAATGAAAATTCCTTTCAAATGTTGTAACTGCCATTTTTTTAGTCAAAATGCACCAACCAGTCAGACTGGTCATTTTCAATTCAAATAGAGACAAGTGTGTGGTAGTAGTGGTAATATGTGATAACTGTTGAACCCAAAAAAAAAAAATTTCTATCAATCAATTGGTTAACCAGTTTTCTCCAATTCGACTGTATGTAGCTATTTGGATCTACTATACACCTTGCTTCTAGTTTTTTTTTCGAATGCAGATCCCATTGTAAAAAGATACACTCAAAAAAAACCAACAGATATCACAAGCATGTTATAGCGCGCCATTTTTAAACGATTTACGCATGATCAATTTGAAATCAAAAAAAAAATGCTTGGCACGTTTTCTTATTACTAACGATGTTCGGAATCAATCGATTGTCTGAAGAATAAAATCATGAAATAATAATTCGTATGAATTTGGAAAATCAAAAAATTGCAAAAAATAGAGAAAAAAATTCAACATAGAGTTCAAAAAAGGGTAAACTTACCTCTATATTCTTATAAAACTTGATTTTTTAAAAAAATTTGAAGAATCAATCATCCACCAAAAACAAAAACAAAAAAAAAAACCAACTCAAATGATGGCTAAATGTTAAATCGATTCGAATCGGACCAGAATCGAAATGATAAATGGTTATGGTTATCTATGGTTATCGATGACACTTAAATATGGAATTTTTTTCTCTCTGAAACTATAAATTTTATCTCGAGCCCAAAATCTACTGTTTTGTCTTGTGTGTAAGTATACTTTTTGGCCTAGAAGACCTAGGCCTAGGACAAATAAATATAGAGAGAGGGGTGATGACAATATAAGAAAAAATAAATGAAAAGATTGCTAATGAGAAAAATGTGTTCCACAAAAACAAACAAACAAAAAGTTGGTTACGCCCAATTTTTTGCTGCATGTTCGGTCAAACGAAAAGTTTGGATAAACAAACAAAACAAAAATCAAAACGGACAAATGTCAAATAATAAATGTCATTGTCGTTTGAATTTCGAATGAATCATTAGTTTCGTTTCATTAGACATTAGCATAATAAATAAATCGGTATTAAAAAAAATCAATCGATGAAAACAATCAACGAATATTTTATGATATACGCCCTTAACAGTATTGTTGATTAGAAAGTAATGATGATTTGAAAAACAGATTGATTTGGTAAAAATCGTTGATTTAGAAATTTATTTTTAAAAAATTTTATCGAATTTTTGCTTTTTGGTTAATTCTTGTGGGCAAATGTTTTTTTTTATCATTTGTAATAAAATTGTGAAGATTTTTTCTATAAAAAAAATTTATTATTTTGCTAATACCCTATTTAAGAGGATTTTGTTTTTGCTAATGCTCGAGAATTTTCTAATTTCCAACATTAAAGAATATTTATCGTAAGAATACATTGTGAATTGTATGGGTCATAATAAAACTTTTTTTGTTGTTGTTGAAGCTTTCAAAGTTCGGATCGTTTTCAAACAAAATATGGGCCACATGGCAAAGCATTATCATCTTCGAATCGAAAATACGATAAATACGAAAGAATGAATAAACCTTGGTTGGCCTTGAACACGAACGTTGTTGGGTTATTTATTTATTCATTTTATTTTGGCGCGTTTTCATTTTCGCTTTGATTTTTGCGTGTGTTACTTCGGGCTTTGATGGCCTTCGATTTTGAAGATTTTTTTTCTCGTTTGTTTTTCTTCTATTAGAAAAAATATCGTCATAAAGTTTTTATGAAAATGCCAGAAAAAAGGATTTCGACTTTGAACCATAGAACAAGAAAAAAGCCACATGTGTTGACTATTTCAATTTTCATTATCGAATGCCATATTAACTCTTTCAACAACAACAACAACCGCAAAATATAAGCGCAATGAAAATCAAACATTTTCAGAAACAAAAAAAAAAGAAAAAGAAAAAAAAATGGTTAACAAAATTCCAAGGACGATTTACATGCAAAAATATTTGAAACAATCTTAAAAAACATTGTTTTTATTTTTTTGGGCAAAGTAATCTGTAATGGCTTATTATCATGATGAGCTAAACTATATAATATTTGACCAAAACGAACAGCAACAAGCAACAAATCAAACTGAATATGAAGGAAAAATGATACATTGTATAACCATAATAATAATAATCAGAAATTTTCCATATTCATACATCGAATTGATCGTGATGTTTTTTTTCTGATGAAATTCAGATAATTATTGCATTCTTTTGATTGTTTTTGTTTTTAAACATTAATTTTGAAATCAATAAATTCATTGAAATAGATTATACATGAATAACGAATTCTTTGATTAACAGATTAGTTTTATTGATTGATTACATCACTACACTAAAAAAAAATACCAACAATAAATTGACCACAGTTTTTTTTCTGGAATTGTGTCGTCATGGATGGATGAATAAAAAGAAAAAATGTGACGATCATGATGATCATCCAACCATGATCATCATTGTCACGTCAATCGATTCAAAATAAGAAAAAAAAAGTTATAATGAACAAGAATTTAAAAAAACCAGGATATATAACGTTGCCATCCATCCATTCATTCATTCATTCATTTTTTTTTTGTTCATCCATATTATAAATATAAAATGTCCCCATTGCAATTCGAAAAAAATTCATAACAACCAGATTTAATAACAAATGATGATGATCATCATCAAACAATTTCAATAGCGGAGAGAGAAATAACCTGCAACAACAACAAAAACCAGTATACATGGGCGCCATCCGGTTAATTTTTTTGTTTGTCTACTATATTTGTTTATTTTCGCATTATTATTTTTCGGATTCATTCGAAAATCTAAATGTATCCGAAAAAAAAGAATCGAAAAACATCAGTATACACACACACATAACATCATCATTATGGCGTCATCGTGATGATGATTTATGTTTGTATTATGTGTGTGTTAGAGAATCATGGTCATCGTTCACAATCCACAGCTTTCTGGCTATTTTTGAAATTTAAAAAAATAGTTTCTAAAATTATACTTGCCACTTGTTGCTCAATTACAATTGTTAAACTATAGTTATGAAGCGTTGGCGAAAAATAATCAAGTCTATGTGTATGTTTGGCATTGGAAAACATTGTTCGGTTAGGGTTGATTGCAATTGCACACCTTTCTTTCTTTACTTCACTCACTCACTTTCAATTCTAATCTCCATCATCTTGATCGATTGTTGTAATCGAATGATTATGATGACGACGATGATGGTGATGTAGCTATCAGAATAAATTGACGAAAAAAGGGCTGTACATTAAATCAATTCTTGTTTATTGAATGTCGAATGATTTTAAATCAAAGGTTCAAGGGTTCTGACTTTCGCTTTCACGATATTCTTCGTTTTTTTTCTCTATTTTTTGATTTGGTATCCCTCTCTTTCTTTTTCTTTGGATGATGTACTTGATGTACATTCGTATCATGAAATTATTCAAACGAAATAACTAAAGAGTTCACTGACATTTGTTTGTCAGTATCATCATTTTTTATTCTTTCTTTTTCTTTTTTGGCACGTCGGATGTTTGATGATGGTCATCATCATCATCTCGGTCGTCGTCGTCGCCGCCGCCGTCTTTATCATCATAATAATCAAGTTGAATTGTTGTTTTTTTGTTTTTACTTCATCTTAAATTTTTTGTTTATCAAAGTTGAAAAGAGTTTGGACATGATATACAATTTTTATTAATGACAAAAAAGAAAGAAAGATGATTGCTATGATCATAATGATGATAATAATTTTGACCAGTCGAAATAAGGATCAAAAGAAGAAAGAACAAATTAAATTACATCATTAAAAGATAAAACAAAACAAAAATAGATTCATTTTCTTAAAATTATGAATATTAAAAAAAAATCAAGATAATTTTAGGAAAAAGTAAAAAAATAATAATAATAGAATGGACATTCTCATCTGCTTCATTTTAATCATTTTATTCCATTTAATCCAGGACAGACGAATACAACATTTGAATTCGAATTTCACATCTAGGATTTTTTCAAAAAAATTGTTTAATTTACGACTTTGATGACCAAATCAGGTTTGTTTCTCCCTCTCTCCCTCTCTCTCTCTCTCTCTGTTCATTGTTGAATTTCTTCATTTCGAAAAAAAGAATCCATTCATCAAGAAAATCAGTAAAACTATGTGAAATTTTCTTTCCAACTAAATCGATTGAATACTAAAATTTTTTCTTGGTAACAAAAAAAAACGAAAGTATTTTTTCGATTTTGATCGGGGTCGATAACCGAATACATTTTATTTTATTACCAAGGTAGATCAAAATAATAATAATAATTTATAGATGAACATCTATTAAACTGAAGGATAGTAGTCAGATTATTTCGAAAAATTATCAGCTTTGAATTCTCTTCGTATGGAATTTATTTAAATTACAAGAATCGATGAAAAAATTCAAATCGTTCATTTGATTATAATGCGAATGCATTGCCATCTGTCGTTGGATAATTGTTTTTTCTAGGGGTTTTACACTGCAGCAATATTGCTGAGCAATATTTCTTGTAAATATTTCTTGACATTCGCAAATGCTCAGAAAAATAAATATAGGGAAATATTTCCACGAATATATATTTCAGCCTGCATTTCGAATCAAAACAAATCAACTTTCTATAGAAAAAATTCATTCGTTTAGAAAGAAACTTATATTTGTTCGAATTTTAAGCTCAATTCATTCCAATTTTTAAATTTTTAAAAATGACTAGTTATAAAATTAAAAACGACAAAGCTTCTATATATTTGAATGATGACGATTTGATTTCCGAAATGATCACATTGATAAAACCGAATCCATGTTTATGGAATGTTGCGGAACCGGATTACAAGAACATAACTAAAAAAGCAGCTATTTGGAACGAAATCGCCTTGAAACTAAATTGTTATGTGGCAAACAAAAATAATGTTTATGAATTGCCAAATTTAATAAGTGGTAAATTAGTCAAGGCTAAATTTCGAAATTTGAAGATTACTTATGCGACATTAAAAAACAAAAGAATTTCTGAAAAAGATTCGACTGCTATACGTTGGATACATTTCCAAGAAATCGAATCGCTAATGACAAAGATTCCGGTTCGAACAGGCTTTGATTCAACACTAGCAACAACCAATGAAGAAGCTAATGAGTCAAATCAACAGACATCATCATCATTTGTGTATGAAACAACATCACAAAAAGAATCAATAATTCCACAAATGCTTTCATCATTCACGCAAGAATTGACAAACGAAACAATGAGTGAAAACGAAATATTTTTCAACGAGAATCAATCAACTAAGCGTATATCAAAAAAAAGGAAACATGAAGAGGAATATCAAGACAAAATTTCATGTGATCCATTGTTGCTGACATTCGGCAAATATATTGCATTAAGTTTGAATGCGTTACCCAAAGAAGTCCAATACCAGGCCAGACATCTGATTTTCAATTTACTTTATAAGATAGAATCAGATCCTATGAATATAGATTCAATTTCCATTTTCAATTGAATCTGTAAATTAAGGAAAAAAATTAAATATTAAAATGAAATAAATGAAAATTTAATTCTATAATTCTCATGACAATCATTCACTCATAAAATCCATTTTTTTGTAAAAAATTAAAGATTTTGATAAATATTTTCCTTTCAATTATTAATAGTTATTCTAGATTCGACCAGCTTCTTTAAGTTTGGTCAGTAATTCATCAACATCGGCAACTTTGGTACCAGCTTCACGTTTTGCTGGTTCCTGTACGGATAGGATTTCCATTTTCGGTGTAATATCCACTCCTAAATCACTCGGTGTTTTTTTATCGATCGGTTTCTTTTTTGCTTTCTTTAATAAATAAAATAAGAAAAAATGAGAATTTTTCATTCAAATGGCTATGCTTACCATAATGTTGGGTAGTGTAGCATAACGGGGTTCATTCAAACGAAGATCAGCACTAATCACTACAGGTAATTTATATTCTATATCTTCAAGACCACCATCGATTTCACGGGTAACCAAAACTGTTTTATCATCTTTACTTTCTATTTTCGATGCATTCGTCGCCTGTGGCCAATTCAATTGTGCTGCAGTCATCTGTGCAGTTGCATTACAATCATCATCAATGGCTTGTTTACCCAAAATCACTGGATGAAAGTAAAAAAATAACATTTATGACATTAAATATAGATTAATTATAAGAATATTCTTACCAATATCAACTTTTTCTTGTTCAGCGATTTTCGCCAGAATTTTCGACACTTGAACTGGCAACAATATTTCAGCACTTTTTTCATCAACATTAACATGTAATGCTTTATCACAGCCCATGGCCAAAGCAGTACGTAGTGTATCCTGTGCTGCTTGTGGTCCAATTGAAACGGCTAGAATTTCTTTGGCCAATTTTTTCTCCTTTAATCGAACCGCTTCTTCTACTGCTATTTCATCAAACGGATTCAACGAATGTTTGACACCTTGTGTAACAACACCTTTGTTGTCCGGACGAATTCGAATCTAGGAAATAAATACAGAATGAGTAAAAAAAGTTGAAAATTATTTATTCTAACCTTTACGGCATAATCAATGACTCGTTTGCAACCAACTAAAATTTTTAATGACATTTTTACTGACACAGTTTTTGGAAATTATTCCAGACGAAAGAAAAAATTTACAATGAAATAAATAATACGAGGATCAGTTCAATTAATCCGAAAATTATATGTACCCCAAATCGATCAACACTGACAACATGACCCAAGTCTTGAGAGAAAAACTTGTAACTTTTTCCCGTAAACATTATCAAATCTTCTCAAAACATTCAATTACCGAGAAAATTTCTCAAAAATGAATAAATGTTCAATTTTTCATATTTATTATACATTGGTTGAAAAAATTTTTTATGTTGGAATGAATATCACACATGAGAATAAATGAACGAAAAAATTGATGTTTGATAATGAAACGAATCAAAATGATTATGAAAAATTTATGAACGGAAATTGTGAATGAAGTCATTTGTTATTTAAAGCCATTTTTATGTAGATAATCGAGTAGATATTGCCTTGTGATTGGATACTGCATCGAATAAACAACATTTGTTGCCGTCGATAGAGCATTTGGAAAAGATTTGTCAGTTCGTTCTCGCATAAATTCCCAACAATTTCGTTGCATATTGAATCGACATTCAATGATACGATTATTATATTTCCGTAATTCTTGAGTAACATTTATGTGAGAGAATGGTTCCCGTTTTCCACCGACATACAATTGGCCAATGTATTTTTCCACTCGACCAGGTCGCGTTTCTTCGATGATTTTAAGTAAAAAATCTACTGAATTATGTGTCGGTGGTTTCCATTTTAGCACTCGATCACAACGACCAGCTAAATATGGTAAATGAACTGGCTGAAAAATTAGACCATCGATCTCATGTGATAAATCTCGTTGAAATTTTGGCTCAAAAAATTTGTACGTATATTTTAGCTCACAAAAATCTTTCATTCGTACTCCAAATGGTTCTTTACTGCGATCAATCTGTCCATTTCGTTTGGCTGCTTCACGAGGCGTAATGACCTGTTTGTAAATGATGTTCAAACGTTCACGAAAATTTTTTTCAGATACATCTTGTCCATCACAATAGACAATGTCATAGATTAGATATCTGGGAAAGCGCTTCCCATCGACTACATCGACAACCATTTCCCCATCCAATAACGTTTCCGATAAACGTTCTTTTGAGTTACGGCGCAAAAAATTTAGATTAAATATCTGAGAAATGGAATAATTTCGATCGAAAAAATACATCTGATTGGAATCCAATATGAGCATCATATAACGATTACCGTCGGCTTTCCAGCTAACCATATATTCTTCTTGAAGATAATTTATATTCTGATGAGTTAACGAAACAGGTTGACAACCGGGGAAACCTTTTAGTTTAAATTTGCACATATCTGTGCAGGTTTCTCTCAAGGTTCTGATTTTATCCTGTTCAACCACCATAACGATACCATCAATGCCATCAAGAAACGGATCACCTGCGTTTATCTGTTGCCGGTTGCCATTTGTCGATGATCCTTGGCCGTACGATTCATAGACCGAAGCTTCATCATCTTGATATTGATCGTCTTCATTGCACCATTCGGGTAAGGGTGGTGCCAAAATTATGGCCGTTTGATCGCCATCACCATATAGACGAAACAATTCATTCAAGTAATCCTGTTTGTAAATACCGGGAGGACGGCAACGTGAAAATGCACTAATAGCTGCTTCGATGCTCCAATTTTCTTGATCAACTAGATAGGCGCAAATTAAGAATCCTGTGCGATTAAAACCATGCGTACAATGCACAGCAATTATTTTATCGGGATTTTTAACCGAAAATCTTGAGCACAAATCAATAAATGTCTGTGTCTGTTCAGGCGATGGTGTTTCTCCATGACTAAAGTTTTTAAATAGAAGTATTGGTCACACAAAAAAGTCGATCATGAGGTCAATCAATTGTACTGACCCTCTACATTTCAATTTAACGTAGCTAATTTTTTCTTTTTCAACCAATGTTTTATCATAAAATCGATCCGTATATGTCAGGTCGATCCATAGACCGATGTTAATCTAAAAAAATGACAACAAAAAACAATGAATTCTAGAATAGATCAATCTCAAATAACGATTCAAATTACATTATTATCTCGTCCATAATTAACTAGCATTGTCGGCGTAAAATACATAGTCGGAGCTAATAATGAACTAAAAGAATCATCAAGAGGAACTTTGAACGGCAGGAAAGTATCTGAATCCAGGAAAAATGGAATAATTCTAATGAATTTAATTTTGTCAAATCAAACATACTGGCCACAACTTCGCCGAATCTTGGACAATTTTTCCAACGAGGTGGTAATCCTCCTCTTGAAGACATTGTTGTTTTGGTATCGAAAAAAGATGTTCTACAGTTCGATGTTCATAATGTAATTTTTTACAGTTATTTTTTAAAAAGTTATTTTAAAATACCGTCCCTAAGAATTTGATGTAAGAATTAATTCCGTCAATGTTGACTTTGACGATCATGAAACTCAAAAAAAAAAATTATTATAATTTCGGAATGAAAACATGGATTCCTGCTCATAGAAGACGTACATTAAAAAAAAATCAAATTTTCAATTCTATAATTTTTCATTTTATTTAAACAATTAAAATTGATTCAATCAAGTGTTATTAGTGTATTAGCTATTTCAATAAGATGATTTAAAATATTAAAATTAATTACAGTATAAATTGCAAAAATCATGATTGTCAAATTAAATTCGTAGATCATTCATACATCCTATCAGATTATCCTGATCGCTTGATGATGTGCCTCGATGATGAATGAAACTTCGATGGTTTTCATCTCTAGACCAATCGGGTTTTGGTGGAGCAGTAATTGTTTTGAAATCATCATCTTCATCAGCAAACATTCGTAATAATTCATCAATGTATTCTTGCCTATAGATACCAGGTTGTCTACATTTACTAAAATGATCAATTGCTAGGCTAATTGACCAACCAAGTTCTTGGACCATATAGGCACAAATCATAAACCCAGTTCGATTAAATCCATGTGTACAATGTACGGCAATTTTTCGACCTGGGTGTATGCGAAGAAAATCTGAACATATTCGAATGAATCGGTTGATTTGAACATTCGAGGGACATTCACCGTGTCTAAAATTCATTATTTTTAAAAATCATTTTCATAAAATTTATATTATTAACTAACCCAGTAACGAAAATTTTCTCATAACGAATCTTTTTATTTTTGACCAAATATGAACGATAATATCGTCTAGTGTTTGTTAAATCAATCCATAGGCCAACGTCGTACTAGAAAGAAAAATATTGATTCAAGTTAAAATTTGTATTGAATTTAAGCATAAAAATACATCATTTTCTTGAAATTTACGAATAGCCAATTCAGGTGTAAAATCTGGACCAAACGGAACTTTGAATGGGACAAAAATATCTATGGTGTTCGAATAAAATTTGAATTTGATTCAAGATCAGAATGACCAGAAAAAAAGTAAAAAATTATATGAAATTTCATACCAGCAACAATAACTCCCATTTCGGGACATTTAGCCCAGCCTTTTGGCTCTGTCATCATTTACAAAATTTCTTTTGCCAAATCGACTTTGTTTATAAATTAATTATTAAATTAGAATTTAATTCGGTCATAAAACATCATTAATACTTTTAATAATGTAGCAATCTTATTTTCAAAAAATTCGTAATCAAATTAAAAAAATACATTTTGGCACTTTAAAATTCTAAGCTTAAATCCTCAACATCATCATCGCCATATGTTTCGGGTATAGGATTATGGCGTCGCACGAATGAAAACAGACGAAACAAACCATCCAAACATGGTTGATATGTGAGCAGATCGTATTTGAATTCAAAATGGCTTGCCCATTTGGATGATGATGATGGCGATGATTGTGATTGTTGTAAAAGTTGTATGAATTTTCGCATGCAGCAACGATATTTAGATATGTTTACGGTAATTTTGAATTGAAGTTTAAACAATTGTTCGGAAAGACCTTGCAGTTGTAAAAGTTGTTGTTGTTGATAATTTCGTGGCTTAGATTTGTTCGACAGATTTTGATCATGTTTTTTTTGATTTTGATAGCCATCATCGGCCATCATTCGAACAATGGTAGGAAAGAATTCTGTTTCACAGAATGATTCACAAAAATCAATAATCGAATCATTCAATGCTGCGTATGCAGTGAGTAGCTCAATGTTATCATCAAAAAATATCACACGTTCTATCGAACGAAGAAATTTCTCATGTGCATAAACAAATTTTTCTACATTTTTCTGCGGTTCACCAAATTTTACCTCGAACATTGTTGACCATAGCGTGCCAATTTGTTGGCCAAAATATCGATACATTCTTGATGAAAATCCAAACATATGAAAGAAAAGAAAATGTAACGTATTCAACATGTGTACGATAACTTTTAACATATCAGCTGGTAACGATCGAACATTTTGTGATTCTGGTCGTGTTCGACTAGGATGTTTAGGTCGATAATCACGACGATAGAATATAATTTGATGTTGAGCTTTTCGTATAGAATACAGAACTCGTTTATAGTAGAATAGTTGACGAAAAAGACGTTCATAACGAATCAGTTGAGCATCGAACATGACACGGTAGACATTCTTACTGAACGTATAACGTACAATAAAACAATCCCAGCCAAGGTGATGTGAAATCATTTGTACATTTTTCGTAAATGTAAACACTAGATTTTCATTCAATTCAAAATTATTATAAAGCAATGAATCTATCTTGTATACTTTATGCATATCGATCAATTTTGAATTGATCATGAACATGTTGAATATACGGTGTAGATTACTGGTCGAATTTCCATTGGCAATCGTGTTAATCACTTCAGTGGCTGGTTTTCGAAACAATGGTAGAAGATAGTCGATTAAACTTTCGTAAAAATCTCCACGTTGTATCAATACATAAGCTAATAATAACTCGAATTCGGCTTTGATTTTGTTCATCTGTAATACTTTGAACATTTCATCATTGATTACATCATAATAGGATTCCAGTAGCAAGTCAAAATCTTCGACAAGACCGTGTTCGAAAAAGAAACGATCACATTCACTGATTGTTTCAATATTTTTATATAAAAATTTTCTGATTATATCATAATTGATTTGAATCTGCGATGAAGAAAAAATTTCATTGACCATTTTCTGATCATATTCATCTTTGATTGTATATCGTAACAAACGGATGGCGTTTCCAATGAAAAAAATTTTCTTTATCTGTCTTTGACACATAAAAGATGGTAACATAGCCATATTAAGTTCATAGGATTTCCATTCAAACATTTCGGACTTTTTATCATCATTCGATTCGTTAGATTTTTTTGATTTTCTATTTGGTTTTGGAAATTGTGCCAAAATATTTGATTTATCTTTGACACGGATAAAAAAATCTTGACCAATTTTTTCTGAATTAATTTCTCCGTAAAGAAGCCAATCAAACATATTGAAAATGAATGGCTTAAGTGATTGATGTAGAATTGAACGGGCCATTTTTTGTACATTATGATCACCATTTCTTGAATGATCATAGATCTCATTTAATAATGCAATGCCTTTATAATCGATACATTTTTTCAACAGATCAATAATGAACAGAAATTTTTCCAACCATTGTGTTGACCATAACATTATTCGCCTTAATGCAAATGAATAATGTATTCGTAATTGTCGAAATCGACTTTCAATCATTAATAAATGATAATGATATTCTTTGATTTGTAAATGAATAGAATTGACAAAATATTGTTTTATATTTCCTAATGTTTTGGATTCGGTAATACCATCATCGAACATTGGATAAGCAAACAGAGAATTTTCTTTGCTTGCCGTTGTATAATAATTCAGATAGTTGAGAATTTTTAGCAAAATTTTCCCAATTCCACCAATGCGGATAATCATTTGACAGCATGCATCATCTAAATTGATATCATTTTGACCATGACTGTTATTGTTTGAATTCGAATTCTGACTACTACCACTACGATATTTAAGCAACATGAACAGATCATTGGGATTTTTTTTAATCATTTCGACATTCAATCCATTAAGCATGGATAATACTTCACGTATGGCGTTGAAATTC
>ERZ500997.154-NODE-154-length-19054-cov-6.531396_pt1 | contig 19054 bp, 24 predicted proteins | sample MGYA00248826_ERZ500997 | MGnify/ENA primary metagenome ERZ500997 (study PRJEB25958, sample SAMN03398524) | human skin metagenome | study: EMG produced TPA metagenomics assembly of the Human Skin Microbiome Metagenome (human skin metagenome) data set.
TATTTATTTTTATAGATTGAATTTATTCTTATTCTTTTTATTCAATTGTGCACAACCATTGTATTCTAGATAATATATTCTTGCAATACAATTATGAAATATTTTTCATAAGCTTAAAACCAATATTCAGTTTTGACTATTCAATCGAAATGATTTGATCATGAAATCATACTATCATCATTGGCTCTACATTGTAGAACAGAATGAGCTAAATGCAAATGGAATAAAAAAGTCAAAGAATTCTATGAACACATTCACACTATATATAGTTTGTGGGAACTAATTTTTAGTTCTTTTCTTTTTCATCATTTAGCGACATTAGTTTTTCCAAAGATAATTATTTTCTTCAAATAACATTACCATTTCATTGTCAATTGTAGATTCAGGCTTCAAGTGAAAAGTACTCGATATAGGTAAACAACAAAAATGATGTACTATTATAATCAAAAAAAAAGTCCACGTTCGATAAATTTTTCACATAACCAAATATGAATAATAATAAAAAATAACAAAGAAGCAGCAATAACAAAAAAAAAAATAATAATAATAATAGATTCGAGTAAATAGATGAATTCATGATTGAATCATGAATTCATATTCATCATACTTACCATGAACACCTAGATATCCATCAAAGCTTTTGTTGACATATGAAGATTAATGTTTTTTTTTGGTCATTGTTCATTGGATACATTCATATTGAATTCATTAATGCTTTTCTAATATTTGTTTATCAAGCAGTTTCATATTTTTCTTTCAATTTCTTCCACTCATCATTCTTTTTTATATTTATCTATCTGTCTTTTTATTCATTTCAATTAGCTAAATTGTCGTCATTCGTCGATGAAAATAATTCATTATCGTTCGCAGATTGGTTCAAATAAATGGGGAAAAATTTGTTGTTCGTTTTTTGTCATCATGTACTTGACTGATAATAGGATCAATTCATGTAAATTAACAATTTTTTGGGCAATATTTACATACATAATAAATTTAGATATTTTAGCAGAAAAGAAAATTCGCATAGCGACTAAGCAAAAAACTGGCAGTCAACTTTTACAACAGTCAATAGTCATTTAAGATTGCAACATTCTATAGAATATCATCCACCGATCATTTTTACCGTTTAAAATGGTCCAATTACTCACCGTTTTCTCTTTTTCTTTTGTTCAAGTTGTCTTTAGATCAAGAATTGAGAATCCAAATGGTAGACATAATTATTCTCTGGCAATTATATATTGGATCGTTAGTTCATTATTGTTTTGAAAAAGGAACTTTTTTTCTACCAACTTTCGATTCGATTCTGAGAAATTTCTGGCGCATTAACCACAAACAAAAACTGCAATGAATGAACAGATATATAAACAATAATGATAATGATAATGAAAAAAAAACAAAGTAAAAAAATCCATTAAAGTTCATGTATACCGAACAAACGATTTTGGTAAATTCTAAGAATTATTCATGATTTTCATTTTTTTTAATTCAAAACACATTAAAAACTGAAAAATATGGATCTCAAAATTTTCTTCATCCGGTTTGAAGACATATAAAACATGATTATTAAAGTTTCACCAAATTACATTTTGACAAAAAACATTTGTCCGCAAAAAAATTCTCAATTAATTGTTAAGGAAAGGAAGAAAAATTCCAAAACTGGTTTTTGTCATGTTATGGCAAAAAAAAATAAACAGTTTTTTCAATTCTAATAATTATTCATTTATTGATTCAGTTTAATGGTTCTCAAAGTAAATTGATCGGAGAAACAATTGTATCATTAATCATTTCCAATATTCTTTTTTGATTACAGATTTAGGTCGATCTCGTATTCTTCGAGGGAATTCATAGTAATGATTCAGATCGTCCCAAGGTCCATAGGATTTGTACTCAGGTGGCCTTGGCAATAACATAGCTGAATGTGCTTGATTGACCATGCTTTTGACTTTTCGATATGAATTACTGCAAAGCCCAGTGTCTGGTTGTGACATAAGTCGACCATTCGATTCTGTAAATTGGCTTAATATCAATACATCCTGTAGGATAGAAGAGAAAAAAAACAAACATAAAATTAAAAAAAGTCCGATAAATTATCTCATTTGATGAAGTTACCGAATATTCTAATCGTTTAAGATTAAGTCGACACAATGGACAAGCACATGTTGAATGCGACAATTTAATCAATTGATCTTTACGATCTGATTCGATGCGACAGCCCTCAATTGTAATTTGATTATCATCTTCTTTGATTCGAACTGTAAAATTTATGTCAAATAAGAATCATATATTTCAAAGTATTTAAGGGACTTACTTTCCTTGACACGCTTCTCTGCAGTAGTGAATATGCTTGCAACATGATTCCGTATAATTGCATTACTTTGATTATTACATAATGAGCGTTTCAAGATAGCGACCAACATGATAAGAATTTGATAATTTTCCACGAATGAACATGTGCCAAACAGCTGAACAGATCCATCTATGCAAACCTATGCCGATCTTTCTTGTTGAAACAGTTGAATGCGTCATGTGATCAGGATCATGTTCCTAAGGTTGTTCAAATTTTCAAATTTCAATATTAATACGAGCCTGAAGAATGGCTTTCATTCGGCTTCGCAGACTTTATTTTTTTCATGTAAAGCTGAAAAATATCTTGACAAATATGAACCAGTAATCGGTTTAGAAGTTCATGCTCAAATCTTATCCGATTCAAAATTGTTTTCATCTGCATCAACAAATTTCACATCGCGTCCCAATTCACAGGCCACTTATTTCGATGTATCATTACCTGGAACATTACCAGTATTGAACCGAAAATGTGTTCTCGCTGCCATCAAAACGGGTTTGGCTTTGAACTGTAGAATTTCAAATAAAAGTACATTTGATCGCAAACATTATTTTTATGGTGATATGCCGAATGGATATCAAATCACACAGCAGAGAAATCCAATTGCTCGAGACGGATACATTGAATTTGTCGTATATGATGATTTTTATGAAAATGATAGAACATTTCAACCATATCTAAAACGATGTCGTTTAAAACAAATCCAATTGGAACAAGATTCTGGAAAGTCTTTGGTCGATGGGGAAATGAATGCCAATTTGATTGATTTGAATCGTGCTGGTGTACCACTACTGGAATTTGTATTCGAACCAGATCTTAGTTCCACTTTAGAAGCAATATCATTAGTACGAGAATTGATTGCCATTCTTAAATCAATACAAGCATGTTCATGTCGGATGGAAGAAGGTGCCCTTCGCGTTGATGCTAATGTTTCTGTTCGACTTGTTGGTAACCGTGAATTAGGAACACGAACTGAAATTAAAAATCTCAATTCCTTTAGATTTATTCGCGAAGCTTCTGAATATGAAATTCGAAGACAATGTTCATTGTTAGAAAGAGGTGAAAAAATAATCAACGAAACCCTTGGCTATGACATACGAACTAAAAATACGTTTGTTATGCGCGATAAAGAAATTGTACAAGATTATCGTTTTATGCCTGAGCCGAATTTGCCTGCAATTGTTCTTACTAATGATGCCGAAGATATGTCTAAAGAATTGATTAATATCAATTCCATTCAAAAAGAAATGCCTAGATTACCTGAACATATCCGTCAAAGTCTTTTAGACAAAAGATTTGGTTTATCGCTGAGGGAAATCTATTTTCTTCTTCAGGATTCGACTCAGTTGCACTTGTTTCATCAAATATTCGAATCTTCACGACGAAAATGCGGTTTAGACTGCTTTGAATTTCTCATCGGTTATTTGAAACCGATTTTTCAAGAAAAAATTGATCCATTTACTTTGAACAAAATTGAATCGATAAATTATAGATTTTCAATGGAAAATATATCGGAATTTGTTTGTCAAGAATATTTGGGCCAATTATGTGATATGATATTTGATGAAAAGATTTCGGAAACGACTGCTTATGATATTCTAAAATTATATCTCCAGAATGAAAAAAGATCGCCTCATGAGATTGTCGAGAACTATAATTGGTGGTTAATAAAAGATATGGATCAAATAGAAAATGTTTGTCGTCAAGTTATCCAACAAGTACCCAAAATTGCCAAGAAATATGCTAAGAATGGTGTACGAAAACAAAAATCCATGCTCATACAGAAAGCTTTTGTTTTGATGAATCATCAAGTCAATGAAAAAATGCTATGGGAAATCTATGATAAATTATTGCGGCCCACATCGAAACCATTCGATAAAAAACAATAACAATTTAACTATTAAAAATAATTCGAAAATAAATTTGTTGTCTCTATGGTTTTTAATGTTTGTTTTGAATTGTGAATTTTTTTCCCCAATCGATTTAAAGGAATTTTTACCAATTTAAGAGAATGTCAAGTACGAAAATATGTAGTAGTTTTTGCTTCATTCATTGCTTTCTATTCGAATATCTGAAATGGATATCTTTAATTATAAAATTTTCAGCTCAGAAAAATTTCGTCTTGTCCAAAATCTCTGGAATATTTTGGAATCAAATGATTCATTTCGAATACTTTTGACATTCTTTTGTCGAACACATATAATACCATTTAAAGATGCCGATAAAGTACTTCGTAATCGATCAGATTCGAGACTTTTCCGTTATATGTTTGTGATAATTTCTATTTCAACAATATTTAATTTCATTCGATATGGAATCAGTTCAATGATCACACCAAATAATCAAATGACGATGATATTTTTGCCATATTTCATAGAATACAAACATAGCTATAGAATTTTCCATTTGGCTTTAGCACTTATTATGGCAAGCTTTGAAATAATATGTGAGTTATTAAGTAATTAAAATGTTTGAGGAGTAGTTTCTCAATTAATTCCATTCATATTTATTTAGATATTATGTGGCTACTGATATTTAGTGAACCTAATAGAACCATGATAGTATTGAACCCATTAATTAATATGCATCGTAAAAATCTCAAATCAACATTTGAACATGTATTAAAACCAACGGGAAATTCAATCAAAAGAGATGATAGAATCTTGAGAAAAATTTGTCTGAAAGTCAATATTCATTTAATTTTTGCTTCCTCGTCATTGATTATCCTTCCAATCTTGCTATTGATTTGTATCATAGCAGATTTTTATCTTGGTTTCTATAATTGGACAATTTGTTGTTCGATTGGTTTTATCATTAAGAAAATATTCCTTGATATAATATGTTTAATGCAGGCAACTTATTTGATCTTATTCATATGTACTTCAATGCAATACATTCATGTTACAAACGCTTGGTTCGAATTAAACTATCGCGAAATTCTTTTTCGTTTCAAACATTTCAAACATCAATTTCCTGAAGGTTTCAATCAATCATTGTTTTTGCGAAAATTGGCATTGTTAATTCTCAAATCATGAAATTGTCCAAAGAAGCATCGCCAATGATTCTGACATTTCATTCAACAATGCTGTTTATGTTGAATATGTTAATCATATTAATGATCAATCCAAATTCTAAAGCATTAGTTCGATTTGTTATTACAATAATTTTAATAATGATTTTTGGATTTTCAACAATATTATTTATATCTTTGGCACGATTAAATCAACTTTCAAGAATTTTTTTACCTATTATTCGTCATTATTATTTACATAATCAAATATTCATACAAATTCATCTGACAAAATCTGTGACGAAAAAATGGAAACGTTTGTATCAAAAGAATCTCCCTTTTCAGTATAGATGGAAAGCAATGGAATTGGAAAGTCAAATAAATGAAAATAGGATTGGATTCGATTGTGGAAAGCGATTTGTCATAACTAGATTAACAAATCTAATGGCAATAATTTCATCAGTGTTAAATCTAATCATGTTGATGAATTTGTTTCAAAATTATTTATTCAAAGAAAAATAAATTTAATGTTGTTTGTCACGTCATTTATTTATGAGACTAGAAATTGTCCGAATTTTTCTCCAAATCTTGATCGATGAGAATCTTTTTATTTTGCACACACCATACTTTGCAGTATAAAAGACACGTTGCGTCCTTTGAAGTATTTGAAATACTTTCATTTTCGATTTTTATTAATTATTCGGTATAAATTGTAGGCACCAATATTTTAAATTATGTTATTTAATTGATTTTATCAATACAGGTCATTTTTTAATATTTTACTAAGATCAACAAACAATTCGAAGAAAAATGCCAGCTAAAGCTTTACTCAATGAATTGCAATCATTGCAAACATTTCAATATTGGCAAGTGGAAAATGTCTCCTGTTCGGCATCATCTAAAAATGTAAAATCATCTAAAGTATCTATTTCCTTTTTAAAATTTCAAAATTCTATTACTATTTCGATTAATGATTGTTAACACTCTTTTTGTCTGTCTAATTTATCTGTCTTTTGTTACTGAATTTTTTCATTTTTAACCACACCGCATTTTGTTCAAAATAATATTCAGAAGGCGAACAAAAAGACTAAGAATGCTGTGACATCTTCATTATTAATGAATAACGATAATGAACATCTTGTCGATATGAACAAAAGTGATGACAATGTGGTAATCGTTCATCAATCTAGTCATGATTCAAATTCTACTACTGATACTGTTAAAAAACATCCAAATATTGATAAAAACAAAGTCAATCTAAATAACGAAGTAATAATTGATGATGATAAATGTATCTGTCCCCCCTTTTATCATGAGCATGATGATGATGATGATCATAATTCGATCGTATGTGATATAGTGAGAATAAGAAAGATTATTCAATTAACATTAGCTTCTGTGAGTAGCTTTATCCGTTTCAATCAAATTATTTCCTGTTTCATTTCTTTTACCAAATATTTCTTGGTTTCACATCGAGTATTCGCCTTAGATTTTGATTTTAGTTTTGTTTTCGTTCTTTTTATTTAAATCCTTTTATCGTTCTTTTTAACCTCTAATTTTACTGTATTGTTAACCTAATCTATTTCTAATTTAAATTTTATCCTGTCAAATAGACCAATGAAAATCGCTCAACGGGCTGTCGTGCAGGCGATGAGCGAATTCAACAATTGGAAAAACGTGTTTCCGAAATGGAATCCAGTAAGTTTTTATTTAGTACAAAATTGATCATAATTTCTTGACTTTATCTGTGTTTTAAGCTATCCAAAAATTGACTTCTATGCTTTCGCAATTGATGACCACTTGTGTTAGTCAACAAAAATCAGCTAATAAATCAACCCCGGCTCAATCCAAAGCAAAACCTGCACCTGCCAATAATGACGATGATGATGATGATGTTGATCTTTTTGGTTCGGACGATGATGAAGCTGCCGATGAACTTCGACAAAAACGACTTGACGAATATGCTGCTAAGAAAGCTAAAAGTATGAAAATTTCATTTAATTTATGACATAATTGTTCAATTTTCCCCAAAAAATAGAGCCCGCTGCTGTAGCCAAATCTAGTGTTGTACTCGATATTAAGCCATGGGATGATGAAACGGACATGAAAGAAATGGAACGTTTAGTTCGTACCGTAAAAATGGACGGACTTGTTTGGGGTGCCTGTAAGTAATAATCCTATCTAAATTTTGAATTTCTATCTATTTTTTTTAACAACTATTATATTTATTACAGCTAAACTTGTACCATTGGCTTATGGAATCAAAAAATTGCAAATTGTTTGCGTAATTGAAGATGAAAAAGTATCTGTGGAAGAATTGGGTGAAAAATTGGCCGAATTTGAAGATCATGTTCAATCGGTTGATGTTGCTGCTTTTAACAAAATCTAGGTTATGTTTGTACTGAATTATTTGAAATTATTTTTTCTTAATAAAAGCAAACATTTTGATTGAATTTTGTTTTAAGAGAATTTTATTATCAATTCTTTATATAACTACTAACTCTGCTTTAATTCATTCGAAAGTCAAATTTGGTGGTTTTGTTGAACTGATAAAATATTTCCATGACAGAATATTTTAGCCTTTCCTTTGATCGATACTCGGGGATTATTGTCACTGTCAATTTTCAGCCGACAGATCAGTATACCGGTTCGTCGCGAACTTTGTTTAGCTTTGAATTCTTCTACCGTTTGATCACATTCGGTTTGATAGCATCGAGACCAGAATGGTGTTAGCACTGTATGAGCCGATCCAGTAACCGGATCTTCATTAATACCTACCCAAGGTGCAAAATAACGTGACCTAAAGTGAATTCCGTCTTTACCTAAATTGTTCGGTTTTTGTGTCACGATGACACCTTTGATCTGATTTTCTGTATTGATTTGGAGCAATCGCTGAAAATTTGGTTGTATTTCATGCAGATAATCTTCGGTTTCAGTATCTAGCAAGCGTATCAACAGTTTACCAGTTGTCATTGAATAATGAATGGATTCAATACGGTCCAAATGATTTTCACCGACAACAGCTTCTTTGATTTGTTGCAACCAATTACTGTCTTCTATTTCTTGTGGTTCATTACTCGGAAAATCCAACTCAATCGAATCATCTTCATGGTATATAGCGCCAAGTTTCTTATTGAATTCGTTTTCGTATCGCAAAATTTTTTCACCTTTTATCTTTGCCAATACATATGAAGCAGCTACTGTAGCATGTCCGCAAAGTTTTACTTCGGCTTTTGACGTAAACCAACGAATCGACCATAATGATGTTTGAGCATCTATTGAAGAAACAAAAACCGTTTCGCTAAGATTGAATTCAGCTGCAATTTTTTGTTTAGTTTCATCGGAAAGATAATCCTAAATTTCACAAAAAGCATTACAAAAATGTTGATTAAAAACCAATGAACGTTACACACATCACATGGCAATACGATAACAGCTGCAGGATTTCCTGTGAAAAAGCGATCCGAATCGACAAAAGCATCAACTATGTAGAATTCTATTTGTGACATTTTTAAAACTTGCAAACTTTACAAACAAACAACAAGTGCTTAAGTGATGATGTTTTGGAAGGGTTTTTAATAATGAATTCTTAAAGTTATTGAAAATTTGATAAAAATTTTTTCATGATAAATTTATGTCATCATATATGAAATGATTTTATGTGTAACAATGATGTGATTGATATTTCACAATCAAAAAAAATGTCTCACTTTCAGTGTTTCAAAGTAACAGTTTTTGTGATAAAATAAAAAAAATGAAGAGTGACAGTGATGATAAAATATAAATGAATTGAATGGCAAACAAGATTTTGCTATTTTTCTGTGATTTAGTTTGACAAATGTCATTCGATAAATCAAACAAAAAAAAATGTCGATTTCACTTTTTGAAATAATTTCTTAGGCGAAATATTTGGTCACTTTTGTGTTCATTTTTTTGAAAAATTTGTTTCTATAATATGGAGCTTGGATAGTTGATACTGTTTCAATGATGATGACCAATGAATGTTTTTACCAACATAAAAAGTATTAATATGAAGGCTACTTGATAATCACCATTAATTAATAATGATGATCGACTATGATTACATCCATCATAATCACAGGTTAATATGCAACCCTAGTGGATTTATCAATTGATTATATTTTATTGTAAAATTAATCCATCATAAAATACTTACAGCGTAAAGAGAACCCTCGAATTTAAATTTACCACATTGGTTGTCCATCGATTCGAGAGCACAAGCTCGAATCACTAATGATTCGTCGGTTTCGACTAGAAATTAGAAAAAAATAGTTTACATAATTATCTATATCGATAAAAATATTTATCTTACCTGTTTTGCCTATGACTTTTACACAGAATCTAGCTGGAAATACACCAATATGATTCTGTTTGGGCACTTTACAATTTTCCACATATTTTGACATTGCCGGATTGAATGGATCATGACAATTGATATCTGTCTCATTACGACTATTGCATGTATAACAACTGATAGATGAGCTCACTTTATATAGAGAAAAAAAATAATCAAAATTATGATTGAATGAAATAGTAAAAAAAAAATAATTCATTTACCTTTACGATTTGTACCAGCAGCATTTGAAATCCTAATTCCACAATTAGGCAATGATATGAATCCATTAATAATCATCAGAACAAATATTATCGAATAAATGGCAGTAAATTGGGAATTCATTCTACTGCAAATGGTATTCATGGAAGATTTCATTATATTTGATAATTAGTGAATTTGAATTAAATTTAATGTTAGCAAAAATAAGGAACAATCGATGATTTTTTAACATCTGAATTCATACACTTATTCATTCTATAGTTTCAATCAATGTTCAATTCATAAAATCGTTGGAACGAAAACAATAAATAAAATCTATAATATAACGCTAATTAAACCTATTACTTGTTTGTTGTTGTTATTGACCGTTCAATTTGTGATGCCACTTGAAAATGTTGATGATTGTGTGTATGAATATAGAATTAGTTTTTTCAGTGGCGACAAATTCCATTCTCATAAACAAATGTGTAAAAGGGATTATTATTGACAGATGGGCAAATTATTATTTACACATAGAATTTAATGATCGGAAAAGTGAGAAAAAGGCTTTTATAGTGGTGTGTGTGGCTAGTGTGAATGATAGAGGAATTTTCTACTCAAGAAACTAGAATAAACTATGAATTAATAACGGTAAAAAAAATATTTTTTTTTTTTGGTCTTCAAATACAGTTCAAATTTTATTGTTGTTTTTGTTACTGCTAGGACCTTCTCAAAAATATCTGCGCGCCAATTCTCGCTTGTATAATCATATTGGTTTAAATTAATCATATCATTATATAGGAAAATTTTCTATTGATAGAAGATGAATTTTATTTATTTATTTGCACATTATCTCTATATAATTTCAGGTTGTAATTTAAACAACAACAACAACAACAAATTACAGAATTTTGTAGTTTAAAAAAAATAACCAGCAGATTTTTTTTACCACAATTCTCATTCTTTGCAGCATTATTTGTTCATTGTGAATTTTCCAGATTGAAGAATATTTTGGAAAAAAAAATCTTATCATATAAAAGAAAATTGATTTTGATATACAAAACGAACGTCATTTGAAAAAAATTTACCTTAAATTCCATAAGAATTGAAATAAAAAATAATGGCGGTTAACACTTTTTCATCCATTTAATCTATATAAAGTTCAAAAAATTAAATCAATAAATATTATAACATTCAATCGACAGATGGCCGTACTTTTGAATTAAGGAATCAATGCCGACAATTGTGTGTGTTTGTTATGGAATAATAGACAACAGCGATGGGAAAAAAAGAGAGCGAGTGCAAAAGAAGAACAAGAAGAAGAGAGTAGTAAGCGCCTGAATGATTGACGTGATATGTTGATGCTGTTGTCCGTCTTTCTCTGTGTGTGTATTGTGTTCGGGTTTTTTTTCGGGTTTGGAAAAGAATAAGAATTCTTGGATCATAGAATAATCATTGATTTTTTTATGGTCATTGTAATTTGTTTACAATAGAATTTTATTTGAAAAATGTCATCAACACAGAATACGACAGCAGCCACTACCATAACAAACAGTGAAAATGACCAATCAATGTCTTCGGCACAATCAGCCGCTTCATCATCACCATCATCATCAATGTCGAATAGTAAAGCCAATTTGATTATTAATTATCTTCCGCAAACTATGACAGATGAAAGTTTTCGTGTCATGTTTGCCAAATACGGTGATATTAGATCAGCACGAATAATACGGAATAAAAATTCCGGCTATTCATATGGTTTTGGTTTTGTCGAATATTTCCGACAAGAAGATGCTGAAATGGCCATTAAAAATCTTAATGGTATTGTTATGAATAATAAAAAGATGAAAGTATCATATGCACGGCCATCAAGTGATGATATAAAAAATGCCAACATTTATGTCACCAATTTGCCTTCGACATTTACCGAAAATGATGTTAGAGAACTGTTTGCCGAATGTGGCGATATTATACAATGTCGATTGATTGGAAATCGAAGTGGTACAGCATTTGTTTTGTTCAATCTCAATGAACAGGCACGACAAGCTATCGATCAATTTGATCGTAAGTTGGTGCCCGGTACTAATTGTCGGATGAAAGTTAAATTCGCCACCAATGAGCCAAACAAAAAAATGACGATCAAAGATGATAATAATGATTTTAGTGAAAATAATAATAATATAAATCTCACACCACCCACGGCGAAACATCAAAAACGTTACCATAATCAATCTAACAATAATAATCTTTTTAACAATTCAGCCAATCAACGATTATCATCCGGTCCTATGCGCAATACATCGCATCATAATCGTAATTATTTTTCTCTAATTCTTTAATCTTTGACTTTTTAATTGTCGATTTTTTAAAAACCGATAGGTTATAATCCTTTAGCACAATTCCATGTACAACAAGCACCAATGGTCGATGATCCATCAATGTTATATTCAGACCGTAATCACCACCACCATCATTCATCACATCATCATAATCCATATGGTACAATGAAAATGGTGGGAGATTCTTCACAATATTTTGCTACAAGTAATGCCGATCTTTTTGCTACAGCAGGCAATGGCGGCAGTTATGATGGAAATCAGCTTGATCCAACGAACAGCGGAAGTGGAAGCAGTAGTGGTGGTTTAAATGAATATATTCTTTTTGTTTATAATATCGGACCCGAAACAGATGAATATAATTTGGGCAAATTATTCTCCTACTATGGCCAAGTTTTGAGAGTCAATGTTATACGTAAAGGTGGACCACAAAATGCTGGAGAAGGTAAAGGCTATGGTTTTGTAACGATGAAATTTTATCAGGAAGCATTGAATGCTATCGCTAATCTTAATGGCTATAAATTTGTCAGTAATCGACCATTACAAGTATCATTCAAAAAAATTTGATCATTTATTATTGCAAATTTTCATTATCATCATCATCATCGTTGTCATCATCATTGTTGTCATCATCATTCTCATCCTCATCATCAACATCAACATCGAAGATGCGGAATAAATAAAATTCTTAATTTCAATACATATATCTTATTGATAATTTCAGTTTCACACACACATACACCAACAGACAGAATTATTCTCACGAATTATTAATTTTTACAATTGTATTGAAAAAAAAAATTTAACAAAAACCATTAAAATTCATAAACCACATGCATTTCGATTTCTTGTATTTAAATTGAATTTAAACATAAAATACAATCAATTCTTATATATTTTGAAAATCTAAGATTTTTTTCACATGTTAAAGATTTTTTCCATCTTTGAATTGATTCGATTTGATTTCTTATGTATATTTTGATGAATGATTTACGCATGTGTGTGAATGTGGTAGCAGTGTAATTTATCAGCCAATCACAAATCGCCACAACATGAAAGTTTAAATGACGTCATATTGCCGGCACTTTGATAATGCTTCGAATATCGTTGGATAGGCACATATAAGAATGGGGAAACATACACGTTATTACACATATACACAATTTAATAATAACGTTTCTACACGGCACATTGGTTATTAAGGTTGACGCGAATTTCATTCGATATTAAATTGAATTTTTACGATAATAAGAAAACAAAAGCCGATTCTGCCAACAAGTCAAAAATTTATTAAAGTTTTATTTACAACATTCAATTTTTTAAAAATCATTTCTCATAATAAATTCTCAATTCAAGATGTTGTTATTTTCTTGGACTACGATCATTTTAATTGTTACGATTACTCATTTATCAGAAGCATTAGCCGAAGGAAAATGTGAAGGTAAGCTTCATTCATTAATATTATTAAAAAATTGAATTCTATTCTTTAATAAACAAATCGATTCTTAGTCTGTGTTGGCGTCATGAATAAATTAATATCCAGATTATCATCGGACGAAAAATCTGATCCTCAAAAAATTGAACAACGTTTTCGTGAATTTTGTTTAGAAACAAAAAAAGCTGAAAATCGTTTTGTAAGTATAAGCTGTATGGAAATTTTTTGCAAATATATAACACATTGAAAATTTTTTCATCATAATTCAGTGTTATTACATTGGTGGTTTAGAAGAATCCGCAACCAAAATATTGGGTGAAATGTCCAAACCATTAAGTTGGGGTATGCCAGCTGAAAAAATCTGTGAAAAATTACAGAAAAAAGATTCACAAATCTGTGATCTCCGTTATGAGAAGATAATCGATTTGAAAACTGTCGATCTGAAAAAATTAAAAGTAAAAGATTTAAAAAAAATTCTATCCGATTGGGATGAAACCTGTGATGGGTGCATCGAGAAAGCCGAATTTATAAGTCGTATTGAACAGCTCAAATCAAAATATATACGTGAAGATTTATAGGGTATAATTTGTAAAATCGATATTATAGATTTATTTTAAAAATGAACTTAATTTATCCCAACAAATTTCCATTTGTTTAACACACACACACACACATTCTATGAAAAAAATTAATCATTTTTGCACCAAAAAAAAAAAAAAAAAAAAAAAAAAAAAACACATACACACTTACGCTGAGATGATAATGTAAATAATTTTTACATTTTTTTCAATTATAATTTGTAATGATAATTGTTTTGTATACAAAATAAAAATTGGTGAAAAATTGATGAATTATAGAATAAATGAAAAAGAATTGAAAAACTCCTATCAATTTCTTCGACAATTGATGGCGCGATCAGTTTTTCATTTCACAGCTTTGTCAATATAAATTTTTATTCTGCCATCTATCGATGTATGTAATAAACAATTTTTAAAATTTACAAAAATACTTTTTATTTATAAAATTTATATAGATATTATCAAAAACAAAATATTTGATCAACAATCATTTCAAAATTTTTAGGAAATGTTTTGCCTTTAGCAATTTTTTGTATAATTTTTATCATTGATTGGTGATCTCTGACCATGATTTGAATACGGTTCGACAATGACGATCGTCGAGTTTATTGATTCACTTGTCGATGATGCTGACGATGATGATGATGATGATGATGATGATGAATAAGATGAGCTAGTAGTCGTATTTGACAAAAGATTTGATTCGGATATTCGTGATTCAATTTGTTTTGACTGTTTTTCTGAGTGCTGATGATTTGATTTTAATGCATTCGATTGTGATTTTCGTTGTTGTCCCCACGATTCTGGTTTAGAATCTACCAACAAAATAAACACTAATGATCCGAATAAGTAGATACCTGAACCAATCCAGAATAATATACTCCATTGTTGCATTTCGTCATCCTATGAAACAAAACAAAATCAATTATAATTTTGAAAGAATATAATTAAGGAAATCATACATGAGGTAGATCCAACATGAAACCAACAAACATTGGGGCCAGAAATCCTGGAAGACTGGCAATTGAATTTGAAAATCCATAAATTGATCCAGAATAATCAGGCGCTACATCAACAATAATTAATGAATCACCGCCAGCTGTAAGGCCGAGAGTAATCATCGACAGGTTAAGCATTACTATGATTGGAATGATTTGACAACCGAACAATGGTATGGAAGCTAGAAATGCAGCAGAACCAATCAAAGCAATTGTTTGAAAAAGTTTACGCGATGTTGTGCGGCCAAGACATTGACGTCGTTCAACCCAATCGGCAACCGATCCCCAGCCTAACATTGAACCACCTAACGATATGTAAATTGAAGCGTTGACATAACTATTCTGTAGAACACGAAGAAAGATCATAATTTAATTATTGATGAATATAAGAAAAGATCAACTTACATATGTGATTGGCATATTAAGAACTTGGCTTAAATATGTTGGCAATTTAGACATGAGAAAAAGGTTTCCCCAGGCTGTACAGAATTTCGAAATGGTTATACCCCAAATTTTTTTCGATGTAATTATGGATAACCATGGTACCCACGAATTGGCTTTTTCACCGATTTTTACATCTCGCCGTTGTGTCATCGAATTTGTTTTTATGTAGATCAATTCATTTTCAGTGATAAGTGGATGAGCATCAGGTGAATCATAGACGAAACAAAGCCACGGTACTAATGAAAACATTCCAACAGCGCCAGTTACATAAAAAACAGAAGGCCATCCACCGAAAAAACCATATTGTGAAAGAAAGGCACATGAAGGCATAGTTACGACCGCTCCGATATAACCACTGGCTGGTATCAATCCAAATGCAAGACCTAATTCATTTCTTGGTATCCAATAGGATAGAAGTTGATAGATAGCCGGTGTAACGACTCCCTATTATTTAAATATTTTTTTAAAAATCATAATCATAATCTGACGACAAAAATACCTGTGCTATACCAGTCAAAATTCGAAGAATTATCAACAACCAAGGATGACAAAATGAAGCCCAAGGAATCAATAATGTCAATATTGATGATAATATCATTGATATTGTCAATAATCGTCCCGTGCCAACTACTTCAGCCAATTGTCCACCATTAAAATTCGTTAAAATATATCCATAATAATAGGCTCCTAGAATTGTACCCTGAAGTGATTCGCTCCAATTGAATAATTCAAGACCATTTTTATTATAATGTTTGACATCCTGAATAGAAGGGAATGAAGATTCAAATTGTTCATAAATACTCGATCATTAGTACTTACATCATAATGTTGTTTAATATTGTCATAGACAAATGTTTCATTTATTGAAAGAGGTAGATTATTATCGATGATATTTGATGATGTTACATCAAGACTAGTTGGACAACTTTCATGTATATTCGTATTATTAACACGTTCATTATCTTCCAATACCATTGCAACTATGGTTATATTGATATTTGTACGTACCATATATGATAATGCATTCATCATCATACACATTAATAGAATTAGATAACGCTTTTTTAAACGTTCTCTTAGACCAAAAAACGACGATTTTATTAACGATAGTTGCTGTTTACTAATCTTTGAATCACAATTACCTCGGTCATTATCATGAGGTGATGATTGCTGTTTAGCATGATTATCTACGAAATTTTTGCCCATCATTTTGCTGGTTATAGAAACCTTTCAGAATAGTTTTCTTGACAAATGAAAGGATCAATATAGTCGTTTTTTATAGGTTGAAAGACCAATCAAAATTAATTCATACCAACCAACACATACGACTATGATCAAAAATTTCGGTATGATTGATTTTGAATTGTAATTCATTTACAGCCATCATATGCATCGTTACCAATCACCATTCATACGGAAAAAGTTGAATGTGTGATTTAAATGGTAAATATTTCAATTAAAAGAAAAAAAATCAATTGCATTGAAATAAATACCGATATAAAATTAATTGATTAGTAGGGAAAATAAAATAAAAACAATATTGATGAATTTCAATCAAACGGTAAAATGATCACAGGATATCGAAAGTAATAAAATAAATTTGTTATGCGTTGTATTGGCCCATGGATTTTATCAGGATCCAAAATTGTTTTAACCATCACCATCATTATCATCAAAGTCATCGTATATGGTCATGAAATGCAACGAAATTTAACGAACGAATAAAAAAAAATAAAAATAAAAAACGGTGATTACAAAATACGGAACATTTGAACAGACATAAAGAGAATGTTTGATGTGTGTGTATATGTTGTAACGTGAATCGAGTCGAATCCTTTTTTTTCTTCTTCATAAGATTTGTTTTCAATGTTCATACTAAATATCCATCGAACTGAACCGAAAAAAAACCATAGCAACAATCATCAGCGTCGTCATTTCATTCGTTGAAAAATGAATGGCAATGGTCTCATCGTTCTAAGAAAATTTTTGTTTTTATTGCTATATATACCTTGTGATAAAATTGTTCGTTGATCCGGAGGGACGAATGATCGTTCGGTGATATATATGTTCAGCTATTGTTGCACAATATATATAGAATATTTTCCGATGTTGATGTTGTTGTTGCCAAGTTCAATGTCAATAAGACATTCAATGAAGCAATGAATGAATTATTTTGATTAAGAGAAAATGTATACGGTATTTTCAAATTGTAAACGCGAATTTAATTTTTCAAAAAAAAACAAAAACAAAAAAAATTTCTCATGAAATTCTATCGAATTTGACTGGATTATAGATGTGAGGGAATTTTTTTTCAGCTCACATACATAACGATTGTAATATTTTGTAATGAAATCCATAAATCTATACAGCCAACATTATATATACTGAAAAAATTTGAATTAAAAAAATCAAAATAATTTCATGATGACAACAATCATCATTTCTATCTTTGCCGTGTTATAGTAAATCATCTTAGAAATCTGATGAATTAAGAGGAAAAAGGGTGTAATAACATCTTAATAATGAAATCAATGATGATGATGACGAACATTGTTTTATGATCATTTGTAATGATCGTACAAAAGCCCTTTAATTGCATAATAATAATTATTGTCCAAAAAAAAAATTTGTTCCACTGTAATAATGATAAAGATCATAAAAATATTATTATTTACCTGATGATCATGAATAAAGGGGAAGATATATTGTGTGCCTCATCATGCACGATTAATATGTTGCTATGAGGGCGATCAACAAACACTTTTTCCCCTTTATTATGATAATGATGATGAGGTTGTACAACAAAGAAGGGACAAAAATACAACTCGCTTAATCCATCTTGTGATTGTTCGAAAAATGAAGAGGAAAAATTTCCATCAATATTTTCAAGGTGACAACGTGACGAAGTTGGGTAAATAAATTTTTTTTTGTGAATTTTGAACAGGATTTCAAATGAAAATCCAACTACAAAGATCAATGATAAGATCATTGTAACGATGATCAAACAAACAATAATAATTCTTATAGCGACTTTAAACTGAATTATTGGTTATAGTTTTTTTGTCGGATTAAAATTTTCCAACATCATCAACATCACCAATTATTGTTGTACCTTGTCCAATTGCATTTGGTCTATTATAGTAATAACTATAAATTTTTTTCACACACCCACTCATCGTAATTATGACCGAATCGGCACGAGCCATCAATAAATGATAATTATTATGATGATCATCCAAATTCCAAGCACAAGTTGTATATTAGGCACGCGACATCAGCCGATATGCTATTCAATATTTTTATTTTCATTTTACGGTTCATGATATATGAAATTGAAATAGATTTTATAATTTT
>ERZ500997.155-NODE-155-length-18842-cov-10.409751_pt1 | contig 18842 bp, 18 predicted proteins | sample MGYA00248826_ERZ500997 | MGnify/ENA primary metagenome ERZ500997 (study PRJEB25958, sample SAMN03398524) | human skin metagenome | study: EMG produced TPA metagenomics assembly of the Human Skin Microbiome Metagenome (human skin metagenome) data set.
TAGCACATACGCTTTCTTTTTATTCTATTTTTTTTTTTTGTTTTTCATTCCGGTTTTTTTTAAAAAAATGATTATTTCCATTTTTTTTTCATTCGATTCTGTATAATAAAAAAATTATTATTATTATTAATTCAATAATCAACAGCAAAATTGAAATGAACGAATTTTTTATTCTTCATCATCATCATCTCGTTCCCTGTTTTCATTTTGTTTGGTTTGTGTGATTTCATCAAGCGAACCGAGAAAAAAAAACACTGATCTAAATCATTCTTTAGGACAGATATTCATGTTTTATAAATAAAATATTTGTATTTTCATTTTTTCAATTTTTTCCCTTTTATTCGTTCTATATTTATGTCAATTCCATTTTTCATTATCGTAAATAATAAAAAGATTGAATTCATTTTTCATTACTTTTATTATGATTATCATAATCATAATCATTTAATTTTTTTTTCTTTTTGATTTCTTTTTCGCTTGTCATCATTTTATTTCATCGTTTTTTTCCTCTTTTTTCGAACTAATAATTTTCAAATATGGGGTTGGTTGAAAGATTATTTCCTCTGTTCAACGCAAAAGAAAAAAAAATATTCATTATAAACAAGTTTTTATTGGATAGAAATTCCTCGAAATTCATCAGTCCAAAAATGTATGTGGCTATCATTTTCGTTGAAAACAAATGTCAAAAATTCTTTCTTTTTTTTCAATGAATAATAGATGAATTTATCAGAATGGTATTGAAAGAAAGAAATAAACATTTTCATTTGACAACAAAAAAAAATCGAACGTTTGTAAGTGTGTCATTCATATAAAATGTGTTCGGAAATTGATTTTACATTGTACATTTTTGTTGTTGATTATCTGCTGCTGTTCTGTAATAATGTGGTAATTGTTTTCAAGAAAATTTTTTGAAAAAAAAGTAAAATTGAAAATGAAAATAACAATAAAAGAAATTGATTTTTTTTATTTGTTTAGAAATCACATTTTATTTTTGATCAAGAAAAGAAAGAAATTTCATGTGCGTTATTGACTACAACAGTAAACATTTATAAATTTGATTAAGCGATAAGATAAAGGCTGGCAATGGATTGTTTCCGGAATAACGATGTTGATGATGATGATGATGATGATCGACAATCTTTTTTATATATTTATTTTCAATTTCAACCGATAAAACAAGTGATTGAGTTATAGAATTTATTGTTGAGTAAAGTGAAATGAAGTGAATATGGTTGAGTTTTTGGTGAATTTTTGTTTGTTTGTTTTTTTTTTTTTGTTTTTTTTTTTTTTTTTGAAAAAAGAATTAATCAATTTTTGATCTCCAAAATACAGAAAGCGAAGAATAATCCAGGTTCGAAGAAAAAATGGCCCGTATTAGCCGATGATTTTATGACCGGAGCTAAGCTTAAAGATTGGAATGAAGACAGTGACAATGATTGAGTTTTTATTTTATTTAAAAAAATCAGTTTTGTAAAAAAAATCTCAATTTCAACCTTTAATCAAATAAAAAATAATTTTTTCAAAAAAAAATTTCCGGAAATTTTTTCAATCATTAAAACGAGAAACTTTATTGGAAAATGTTGGAGGCTAGGTCATTTTTTTCACTGTTCGATCTCGATGTTGATCATATGGAATCAACTTTAAAAGTAAAGCAAAGTATTCTACAAAAATCTTTGCATCAATTATATCGGCATCGTTTTCTAGTGACTCTGCCACCATTTTTATTTTATTGCATCTATAGCGATTATAGTCGTACCCAAGAATATAAGAGGAAAAAAGCACAAAACTCTTCTTGAACTATAATTATGGCTGGCGGCCCTGTATTCTATAAGCAACCTCAACGCATTTTCCCAAAAATATGGCAACGTCATTTGGCCGTCGGTATAGTGATAGCTGTTGTTGGTCATTTTGGATGGAAATATCATATGATGAGTCTTGAACGGTATAATACGTTCAAGGGCCGTACAGATCTTTATGGCCGAACGAGTATTGAAGGTGGAATGCAAAAATGATTGATTGGATTCTATTTGAATAAATGTTATTAACAATAGATTTTCTGTTAGTCTCAATAAAATTTTTTAATTAAACAATTTTGCTAAATTAATGTTTTTTATTTGAGAAAAATTTTTTCTATTTTGATCGACTCTGATCGAATCGATTGGGTCGAAATAGACGGACTATTTGTTTGTCGAAGTAAGCGGATCGTCGTTTTGAAGTTGTTTATTGTTTGAACAAAGATTTGATACAATTGACAAAAATATCAAAATCGCGATTCAAACAGAATGGTTGTTGCCGAACGTAATAACAGTGAATCGATATCATCCTATATTGGATCGAACTCCAACACAAATCGTCGTACACGAACATTGAACCAGGCTAATGTTTCGAATACAATGAGCAGTGGTGCCAGTGGTGGTGGTACCAGTTGTTCCAGTGATATCAATAGCGATTCGGATTCCGAACAAAGTGTTCGGGTTGGTCATGAATATCAGGCTGAAATTTCCGATTCATTCCAATCGAAACCAGGTAAGAATCGTGATTGAATAAATTATCAGATCTGATTTGTTTTCGTATGAAGCATCGAGAGATTATGCTGAGAAAGCTGTATTGGTTTGGACGCCTTATCATAATCTGGATGAAGATGACTGTAAGGATTTGTTTTGTTGAAATAGAATAATGTTATAATGTTTGATTTGAGACAGTATCGGATTATGTGAAATTGGCAAATGACAAATACAAATACAACGAGGAACAGGCACTTGGAATATTGTTTTGGCATGACTTCGATATGCAGTGTGCATTGGCCGATCTGCCCAACTATGCCCCATATCCGGATGAATGGACAATGGAAGATCGTGCATTGTTCGATCAGGCATATCAATTCCATAATAAAAGTTTCCATAAGATTAATCAATTGTTGCCGGATAAAAAGTTATCCAGCATCATCAAACATTACTATACCACCAAAAAGAACAAAAATCGTAATAGCTATGTGGATAAACAGGTGCGAAAAAGTAATTCCCAATCCAAAGATGAAAGTCCAGACGATAGTTCGACAATGGATTATGGCGGCAGTGAAGAACATTCATCAAACAATCATATGACCATGATGGCATCCACATCCAAAGATCAACAACAACAGCAGCAACCAGCATTGATGGATCGGAAAGAATGTTGTCAATGCATGAACAAAAATGCCCAACAATATTATAATACCAAGTATGGATTACTCTGCAAGATATGCTACACTAAACGCAAAAGTAACCATTGCAAATCGAATGATGCGAATTCGATGAATAATGAAATTTCCAAATTCGGAAAACTGTTCAACTCGATGAACATGGACGAAATGATGTTGAAGGAAATTGTGAAAGAACGGTTGACCGGATCATCATGCAAAGTTCTTGAATCATATGATAAAGAGATCGAAACGTTGATGGAAAAAATCTGTCACCTAAAACAGGAAAATGAGGCGAAAAAATCAGCCTTAGGGGAATTGCCCGATTTATCATTGCTGAATGTAAGTGTCAATTGAATTGGGTGTTTTATTGAAAATTCTGATTTTTTTTTCTTGATTCAACAGAATAACACTAATCGTATCATTTCTCGGTGGACAAACGATGAAATACTTTTGATGACACAGGCCATTCGGGATCATGGAAAAGATTTCAAAGTTATCGCCGATATAATCGGGACCAAAAGTGAAGTGCAGATTAAGAATTATTTCCTTCAGAATCAGGATAAAATGAAATTCGACACATTGATTGCCGAGCTGAATGAAGAAAACGATATGCATGATGCCAATATCTACGTTATCGATGATAATAATGCCATCAATGGTGACAACAGCAAAAATGCAAAATTATCCAAATAATCCAATTTTTCCGGTAACATTAGTAATGAATCTTACCTCATAGACAAGTATTATAAACAGAAAAATTTATAAAGAAAATCATGGATTTAATATTTTTCATTCATTCATTCAATGTCATTATTAAATAGCATTTTTTAGCAGAAAAAACAACAACGACCAAAAAAATGCTGTCATCAGTCTCGGTTTTGGGGCTTTTTGCGGGTGATGTCTGTGTGAATGGAAATGAATTCGATAAAAACTTGTTTTGAGACTATTTGAATTGTGTTTTCAAAAAAGTTACATATAGAGGCAGTGGTGTTAATATTTTTCGAAATACGCGACAAATGTATGTTTTGTAGTGTTGATGAGGGTCGGGGTGAAATCTGGGTGAAAAAAAACATCAAGAATCTAAATGGATTAATCATTTAAAACGTCAAAAAAACATTGCCAGTAGTGTCGATACAAAGAATATTAGCTACCGAAATTGAACAAAAGTCTATAGTAAGTGTGTTGTTGACTAAAACATCAATCAATAATTCGATCTGATTAATTAGAAAAATAGTAGTTGCTCGAATGTGCAAATGGTGAGGGAGGCAGGAGATGCAAATTATTTCTTCTTCAATGTGAAAATACCGCTACCGCCGGCACCGGATTTACGCGATTCGGCTTCTTTCGTTTTGGATGGATCGACGGCACCTTTAGCGGGCATGGTTTGTGATCGGGATGGCCCTGGTGATGGAGCCTGTTGACTTCGAATGGTCGAATTGATGGTGTTCAACCAACATTCCATTTCGCCGTCGTCTTTAGCCTGGAATAAATATTCAGCGCCATTCGATAATTTCAAACGGAAAACATATTTCTTTTTCGTATAATTCGATGCTATTTCCACCTGAACATCGTCCAATTGAATAGCTGGTTCACCTTTGTAGTATTTTTCCGGCTCACTTTTCGAATGTTTTTGATCCTTGTAGAATAAAAGTTGACCTTTCTTCATCACAACATAGATTTTGTCCCAAGATCTGCACAGAGAAAATCAATTAGATTTTTTCTAATTTAATAGATAACTTACCTGTTGGATGCTCGTTTTGTGGTGCTTTCCCATTCATGTTTACGGTTCAAAACGCCTTCCATGATGATATCATCCGAATCAGCTATAGAGAGAAAGAGTGAAAAAATCATTAATAATGACAATCATCATGCGAAAAACTTGAGACTAAAATGAATGAATAACTAGTACCATTATCTTCGGAATGACTTTGTTTACTAGAGGAAGCACTAGATATTTTGCGACGCAAAGATCCAAAAGAAGTTTTGGAACCTTTTTTCATTTTTGGTGCTTTATAATCAAAATTACAGGGGTAAAAATTGAAAAAAAGTGGTTAGAATTTTCAAAACATGCACTAAAACGAAATTATGTTGGTTTTTGGTTGAAATTACTGCAAATACTTACTACCGGGTTGTGCAACTTTTTCCTCCTGTTCAACAACATCTTTATCATCAATGCGGGATTCATGCAAACGTTCTTCATTCAAATAAAAGGGAGTTTTTTGGTTTCCATGCAAATCGGGGAATATGAAATGCAAATATGTAAATCAAACACATGCAAAATACAATATGGTGAAGCAAACCAAACTGGACCTACCTTCTGATTTTTCATCACGGCCGCCATCTTCACGGGCAGCTTTGGGTGATTCAGGTCTATTGGGAATTCAGGGAAAAAATGTATGAAAAAAGTTTGAAAATTGATTAGAGGTGAAGAGACATACTTTTTAGCAGCGCCAGTGTCGGTCATTTCTGCCACTGGCTGTTGTTTGGCAGTGGCTGATGTTTCGATCGGTTTATCTTTCATTTTACGTTCTTTTTCTTCTTGTTTTTGATATTCTCGCAATTCAAACTAGCGGATTTTTGAAAAGATTAGACAGGTTCTATGTGGAAATGAGAAATAATTACCGTTGTCAATCGTTCCAAAGCAACAAAACGCTCTTCTTGTGCGGATGCCGATTTTTCGAATGCTTCATGTTTCTTGATCAATTGTTCCACTTCATCGATCGTGTGCTATGTTTATCAAAACAAAAATGATTATCAATTTTGAAAAACGATTTTACGATAAAAACTTACGCCCAATTCTTGACTTAAGAGATAAGGTTCTTGAGCGATGAGCCATGCTTCCGCTACAGCTGCATCTCTGGCGAATTGATAAACCTCCAATATCAATTGTAAATGATCCCACCGTTCTTCCCAACGATTCTTCAATGCAGATCGTTGGTTCTGGAGTGTTGTCAATTTTTCGCTTATTTCTTTCGATGCATAGTGGTTTCTGCTCAACAATTCATTGCCCAAATTGAAGCAATTGGTGAAATTATCATTGCGTGCATCGATTTCCGATTTCAAACTTTGATGGTTGTTCATCAACAATTCCACACCGGAGACATCGCGTGGTTTGTCACTCGAATTCATTTGTCTGACAATGTCGTCCATCCAGAGAATGAGATCGCGAACCATATTGAAGAATTTGAATAAATCTCCGGTATCTTCCAATTTACGTCGTCTCAGATCACAATCGGTAAGCATTCGATTCCAAGCATTGACCACTTCTTGCTCGCGTGAAATGATTTCATTAGCACGATCCCCAGCGTACAGAACTTGCAGTTTTTTCGATTCATCCGTTATCTGATGAACAGCCGATTTGAGTGTTTGAAGATCATGTTCAAAGTTCTGATGTTTTCGTAATAGATTCGACACCGAAACAGCATCACGACCCAATTCATCGGACATTGAATTGGATTTTTCAGAAATTCTGCCCAGAATGTCTTTACAGTCATGAAAGAATTTATGCAACTCCCACGAACTGAGCAACATTTGTTTGCGCGTTTCCATCAGTTCTAATAGCTCAGCATAGGAATCATTAAGATTATCTTTGAGTTCGGCAATGACAGCTCCATCAACATGACCCGAATTGATGAGATTATCGGCATTTTCATTTGCTTCGGCGATACGTTCGTTGCCGACATTTTCCGTTTCTCTGGCAAATTGATTGAATCGTTCCCGGAGCATAGTAACCTGGTCGAAATCCTGTCCCAATTCATGTGAACCGGCCACCACTTCTTTTTCGTTGATCCATTGCAGAAGATCATCGAATTCTCGTTTCAGTCCACAGAATCGCAGTGATTCTTCAAGTTTGGATCGTCGTTCTTGCGCTAGGTCTTTGAGACCGGCATATAATTTTTCAACTTGCGATTGTCGAATGGCGATTTGATCACTTTCTGGGTGTCCGGCTTTCGTCAATGTCATTGCTGTTTCACCAAGTTGTTTGATGGTGGCAGCATAATCATCGACAGCATTTTCCAGTGATTCATGTTTTTTAATCAGGTTTTGCGTAGTAAATTCATCTTTGCCACGATCTTCCACCATCATATACAGTTCTTGTTCACTCATCCAAGACTCAGCTTCGTTAGCATCGAAATAGAATTGCTGCGCTTTTTCCGACTCCAACAATTTATTCTTACGAACATCCATGGAATTTTTCAGTTCCTCCCACAGTTTATTCAGCTCATCAATTAACCGAGCGAATTCGGGCGAATCTTCATGTCCTTCGCCGATCAATTTGCGACCATTATCGATAATGTTGAATATTCTTGGTTCGTGGTTATCGATTTCGGTTCGTAATGACTGATTCTTTTTGATCAACATCTGCACACTGAATAGACTATTGCCATAGTCGGTACTGCGTGCCAGTGGCAATTTTTCCTGAATCCACATTTTTTCATCCTCAACATCACGACGGAATTGATAGGCTTCTTTCTTTTTCAACAGTTGTTGTTTACGTTCGTGCAATGGTTGTTGCAGACGATTGAATTTATCTTCCACGTAGGATTTTTTCGCTTTCAATTCATCGGTTTTGGCTGGATCAATCTTTTTCAGTGCCATAACTTGTGATTCCAATTCATTGACTTGTTTGGCTTTGAGTGCCAATTGATTTTCAATCATTTGTTGTTTCTGCAGACTGAGATTAACACTGGTTAAATCTTGACCAGTTTCAGCGGTTAGCACTTGGTTTTCGATATCGGTCAGCCATGAGTCAATATCATCACAAGTTTGTTCATAGAGAACTGGACGTTTCGCATCGAATAATTTTTGTCCTTTATCGTTGGTAGTTGTTTCCAATGTATCGAATTGTTGATCCAAATCATTCAGTTTATCGTCGATCATCTTCTTCATTTCGGGTTTATCACCCAACAGATCCTGTGCTTGTTTCTGTATCTGATATAGTCGATCTTTATTGGCAGCGATTTCTGCTTCAAACGCCTGATGTCTAGTCCATTTACTGTGGATAGTTTTAGCACTTCGATAAGTTTCATCCTGTGCAATAATATATTTTTCCTGAATCCATTCATTGAGTTCATCGCAATTCTGCAGGAATTGTTGTAGTTTATACATATCCTGCAGTTTTTGCCACAATTGTTTAGATTTGTCCCGATTATTGACGAATCTTTGTTGAATATTATCAGCTTTCTTCTGAATTTTGTCCGAATCAAAATGATTTTCATCGGTCAAACGTTTAGCGAACAACAGTACATTACGAACACGTTCTTCATTAGCATCCAGTGTATTCATAAATGCTTCATGTCGTTTTAGCATTTCTTCTGCCTGCTCAAGGTTTGCTGGTGTTTCATCTTTACCCAGATAATGTTCCTGTTGATTCAATAAAACTTCCACCTGTTTTGAATCTCGTAGGAATAGCTGCGAATTCAAACTTTCCGACAACAATTTCTGTCGATTATCCCACATTTTATGCAATTCGTCCCAACCATCCCGTAATGCTTTGAGGCGTTCGCGTAGAAACATGTGTTGGTGATCAGTTTGTCCTTGTGTTAGTTTATCGCCATAATCCATGATGTTTTTGAATTCCGGTGCATAATTATCGATTTCTTCTTTGATCTGTTGATGTTGATTGAGAAGTTTTTCCGCTTCGATAAGATTATTGGGCGTATCTTCGGATGCCACAGCGGTTTGTGTGTTTTTGAGCCATGTTTGGAAATGGTCCAGATCGCGTAGGAAACGGTGTAGGTCACCGGCTTCTTCCAATTTAGCATCACGTTGTTTGATCAATTGATTAAGCTGCTCGAATACGGCCGAAATCTGTGTGATACGTTCGCGAATTTCTTCCGCTTCTTCTGGATGTTGGTCTTCAATCTTTTGTGCTTCATTTTCAAGATTATCGATTTGTGAACATATAGCTGCCAGGTCACGTTCCATTCCACTCAATCGTCGTTGTAATGTCATGATGCCAGCCAAATCGTTGCCAAGTTCTTCGGTCGATTGAAGTAATTTGGTTTTTTCCTCAATCCACGAAATGGTTTCTCGACATTCAATATGGAAGGTTTGCACGCCGTGTGATGCATCGATATCATCTTTTTTACGGTTTGCATTGTTTTTAAGTTGTTTCCATCTAAACAAAACAAATGATTATTATTATTTTGAACAAATTATCAATTATAGAGATAAACAAACCTGTTGGCCAAACGATTATTGCGGTCAACAATATCCCGGGAATTGGGATGTCCGGCCTGATACAATTGGTCGGCCAATCGATTAACATAATCGATACGCGGGTCATTGGCTTTCATTTCTTGTTCGAAAGTATCGAAACGATGCTTCATCACTTCGATATCTTCCATATCACGACTGGGCACCATAGAATCGAGCATTTTCTCCTTTTCGACGATCCATTGTTCAACACCGTCCGATTCGCTCATCAATCGATACATATCGATAGCATCGGTCAACATTTGTCGTCGTCGTTCGGCAGCATCATTCAAATCATTGTACATCTGGTCTATTTTATCGATACGATTTCTAATCTCTGGACGATTACGGTAATTGTCTCCCAAATTATCTGCTTGCTGTTTCAAAGCCATGATGGTGGCATAATAATTTTTCAATTCTTCACAGCAATCGTTATGTTTTTTCAACAATGATTGGCCACTGGCTTCATCGATGCCAACATCTTTGCTCGAAACCAAACGTGAAAAGTCCAACATCCACGCTTCAACATCATCGGCATCGGTGAAGAATTGATGATAATCATTACCATCACGCAGGGCAATATTACGTAAAGCTTGCAGTTCTTTAAGATTATCCCATGATGCTAGAAGTTCATCCGTGCGCTGTTTGATATCGTCGGCACCATAATGACCACTTTTGGCAAAATCATACCATGCATTGACAGCATTTTGAAGTTGTTGATAATGGGCAGCAATCTCGTCATCAAGCGCACGATTTTTACTGATCAACATTTGATTGGTAGTGACATCATGGCCGATTTCATTGGACGACAGAATCTGTTCTTTTTCCTTGATCCAGGCCTCCTCTTCAGCCATATCCCAGTAATATTGGCATAGTTTTTTCGATTCTTCCAATTTACGTCGTCTGGTGTCGGCCAGATGATATAGTTCAGTGAATGCTGCCTCTAATTCTCCCAAGCGATCATCGATCAATTGTGGATCGCATGGTTTGAATCCATCGGGTCCTTCTTGATCGCGAATCTGTTTAAGGTTCTGTGCAACACTATTAACACGTTCACTGAGCACATTGATATCGGCTTCTATCAAAGTATGTTTCTGTATCAAATCTTCGACCGACATCAAGTGTTTACCGTAATCATCGGTGAGCAAGCGGCCTTTAATCTCATTGATAGAATCTTGGATATAATTGACTTCTTGCAATGATTTCTGCAAATTCAAACACATTTCCAGACGTGTACGACGATTTTTGAGTAATTCCTGCAGATATGTCCATAAACGTAGAACATTATCTTTGCGTGTATTGATACGATTGATGGCATAATAATTCTCCGATTCCAATTCCATTGCAACCTGAACGACAGCCTGAACACGTTCCTGGTAGGCAGATATATCGGTTTCGATAGCTTCATGTTTTTTAGCTGCAGCTTCCACAACCGATAAATCATTGCCGAAGTTTTCATGCAGAACGAGACGTTGATTTTCGTTCAACCATGTTTCACGCATACCGGCTTTACGATCGAATCTAGCAGCTAATTGCTCTAATTTTTCTTGTCGAATCAGTTCTTCACGCAAAGCAAGTTCACGTTCATGTTCAGCCTTTTCCAATAGCTCCCATGCCTTATTGATATCGGATATCATTTTGCCTTCACGTGGCGTATACGGTTTTTGATTATTAGCACGCATTTGACTTTGTAGTGTGAATAACAGTATCTCTAGATTGCCTTTTTCATCGAATTTAGGTGGTTTTTCGATCGTACGATAAGTATTGAATTGTTGCAAATCATTTTGCACGCCGGTCAATGAATTGGCAAATTGTCTGTCGGATAATGTTTCGATTTTCATTTCAATCCATTTAACCAATTCACTTGTTAGGCGTTCGTATTCGTTGATCATTTTTTCCGTTTCCATAGTTTGGCCGATAACTTTGCCAATTCTTCGTCCTTGTACGGTGTCGGCTTTCCATTTGGAGAAATAATGGTAATAAGTCACCACATAGGTAATGATGGATTTTTCATCCGGATTATCCGTGTAAACATCCTCTGCGTCCAATAATTTAACTAGACCAAGTTTATCTTCGGCCACATTGAATGCATTGTTGAGATTTTGAACCGGATTGGCTTTGGATAGTTTTTCATAATTGATCAAATCAGGACGATGTTTGTGAATGAGGGCATTGAATGCAAGACCATCTTTCCAGGATGTGGTGAAATTGCGAACATTAACACTGTGGTAGCCGGCCGTTTTCATTTGACACCATAACAGCAGAGCATCTTTAGCTGATTTAGTTTCTTGATTATCAATTTCCTCAATAGTGATATCTTGAATTTGAAATCGTAATATTATGGTCCAGATCAGACCCAATGTTAATCGAGGATTACCGTCAACAATATCGTGAGAGCCGAGATTCTCAAAATGAACACGTTGTTCTTTCAACAAGAACTGTAATGCTTTATCAACATTTTCCAAGCAATGGATACGCATTTTGCCTTTGGTTGGCCGCGGCAAACGTTCGCCGGATAATATTTCCAATAATTTGATGAGATTCTTTCCATCTCTTAGATCCGTGTAAAGGTCGTTGATTCTGATGTTGGCACGTGCTAGATGTGAATTGACCCATTTGGTGAATGTTTTTTTCTGTACCAATTCACGTTCCTCTGTTTTGAAAATATCATTTGAAAAAATAACTTTTTGTACATTTAGATAAATTACCTGCCAAAGCTTTGATACGAGCACGTTCAAACAGTCTGGATGAACTGTTACCGCCATCATATTCGTCGGTAATTTCTGTCTGAGTGATGGGATCATAACGAACGGAAATATCGGTCGTCATTTTTGCAGCAGGAAGGGATATTCACCACAACAACACTATAATATTTTTGTCTCAAAAAATCATCCAATGGATTTGTCGTTGGTTGATTTGGATGTTGCCACACACAAGAGAACAGTTTTTGTTAAACACAATATTTTAAATGATGTTTGTACCTAATTGCCAGAAGAGAAAAACAAAAACAAAATTTATTTCAATTTATTTCAACAAACTAATTTGGGAGATGATGAGGATGAATGTCAGACACACACACACACAATGTTGAGCAATGAAAAAGAGGTGTCGCCGGCGATATTGATTGATTATGGGTGATAATTTGATCGCATACACTTGAAACATATCACTGACAATAAAGATAATGTTATTATTTGATTGATTCAAATAGAAAAATTGTTTACATCAAATTATCAACTTGGATTTGATCGGGGGATCATTTTTCTTTCAGGAAAATTTCTTACAAGGCATTCTTTTCTGTCGTCTTTTTAATCAGGCTGGCTAACTGTATCGAGTGTTCAAAACATTCGATATGTAGAGTAAGCAAGGGACGTGGATAAGGGCGCGATATTGATACTATTGGTTTTGATTATTTACCCAAATAATAATGATATCTCTAATGTGATATATTTTAGTGGTTAATGTTGTTGTTGTTGGATGGTTGGTTGGATGGATGGATGGTTGTATGCAATGCATATCATATATAACCACACCCGAAGAAGCAAAGTGTGTGATGAAGGCGACAACGTTGATTTTTGAATTCTCTCTTTTGCTGTGTGCATAACGTTGATGATGGCGACAGACGATAAAAACAAAAATTGATGGTATTTACTTCTTTATTCTAATAGTGAAAAAGGTTAACAAAATTTGTATTGAAATTGATTGATTGAATGAATCAATGATGATAGTAGCAAATGATTCAGGTATATTTTGGTTGGTTGCCATAACAATTTGCCTGTGTGTGTGTTCAATGTATCAATTGGATGATATTGTGGACAATTTTACAGCAATGCAGCAAGACAATCGAATAACACACTTACCAGATTTTTTATCAAAAATTAAATTCAAAACATAATGAACAAATGATGAATGTAAACAGATGCTGAATTATTCAATTGAAAAAGGTGTTTTCGGTCTAGTCAAAGTCACCTGGAACATTATTCGTTTTGTTTTGAAAGGATCGAATCAACGAACGAAGTGAAAAGATAAAAACAACCACACACAATTCAATTTCGGAAGAGTTTAAAGGGATGAATTTTTTCGAAATTTTGATGCAATTCAAATCTCAAGATGATGATATAAACAGCCGAAAATGCCGAATTTTTTACTTTTTTGCCAAAATGTTTGGATATTTCGCTCGAATAGGAGGGGAGGAGGAGGCTTTTTCTGGTTCAGTGTTCAGTACCACCACCACTACTGGATTCACCTTTAACATTCACTGTGCTGTTAGCACGATGCAGATCCTCGGATACTTGGATATTCAACGGGCGGATCCGCATAAATGGATCTTTGTTGTTTGTGACTACTGTGCCACTACTCTCTAATGTTGTTGTTGCTAGCACTGTTGCTTTTTGCTGATGCAGTATCCACAAACCAAAAAAATGAAATCAGCTTTATTCGAATGAACCAAACCCTGGAATATGATGTATTTATGGTCGGCACGATTGCCATTGACATGAACGTAATTATGTCATTGCTGAATTTTATTATGTTGATTCTGGGGTTGGAAAAAAGCTTCCGTCCGGTTTTGTTGTATTGTTATTATTGGCCATCATTTTAATCTGACATGTCAAACATCAGAATAAATTGAAAATAAATTTGATTAACCTTTTGTCTGAAATCGGAAATTGAAAATGAATAGGAATTTCCTCGTTTGTGGATCACCCAGCCAGATGGTTCCTTTTCTTTTTGGCTCTCACCCACACTCAAGTCGTGTTTATCATTCGAATCAATTTGTTTTTTGCTAAGATTTTCAAATAAACAAAAGACAATCAAACTAACAAGTTTTGTCATTATTTGATTGTTTGTTCATGCAGTGTTAATTAAAAAATGACTTGGGTGGTTGAGAGTAAATCATCATCATCATTATAAACTGACATTAAAGTGATGCCAACAAGTTTAATTTATTGAATTTATATGTTTGTTTGTTTGATATATCAAGCCAAGGCCACAAAATGATACATCTGTGCATTATTCTGAATTCAAGTTTTTCCAGACAGTTATAGTCGAAAAAAGATAGCCAACCAAGCATAGTATATTATGATTGTTGTTGAATTGTAATGATGATTATAATTATGATTATGATGAAGGAAAATAATCACTTTTAAACAGTTGAATCAATGAATAATGGTAGTGGCTAAGGCGTGTCATGATTTCTTCTCATTTGATTAACATGAAATTCACCCAAAAAACCGGGCGTCATTTCCCATGTAATGTAATGAGAATCTCATTTTCCGATTGATACACGATATTCAACAGCATGTTGATGATGACTGCCACTACCTTGTCATTATTATTCTCTACATTCTCTATATAGCTTTCACCCGAATTTCAGAAAAATTCGAATGAATCATCAAATGATCATTGAAGCAAAATATCCGCATTGAATAAGATTGATGAGAAAAAAGTATGTTATTCGAATCTGACATGCGCTATTCCATTTTATACCTCGACATCTGGTGATGAAACTGAAAAATCATTGAAATCAGGATAAATGAATTGGCTTTTATTATTGAAACAATTTCACTTATGATTAAATGGATCGATTTCTTTTTGAATGAGGTGAATTGGGAGTATATTGATGTTGTCTGTTCAAATCCAACCACTGGTCAATTTGAAGAATAGGTTTTCATTCAAGGTCTGGTTATGTTCTTTCGAACGCATCGATAAGAAGATATAGCCGCCAATAAATTCATGGGGAACCTTACAATCGGCACTCAGGCATTCGAATTCGAGCATTTCATCGTCGAATTCGACGCATAATTTTTTAATTTCCCAATTAACGTTCCACGACTTCATGCGTGCATATGGCCATGTACGAATTGTATCACCAGTATGCATATCAATACGAACTAGACGATTTGGAGCGATGCCAAGGATTTCCTTCAATAAAAATAGATCAGAATCACAAATAAACAATGTTACTACTGAGCATCATTATGCATGATGATGATTGTTTACCTCTCGTTTGGTATTCAGAAAATGGACCACAAAAAATGAAAGCCCGAATTTGGGTAATGCCTGCCATGCTCGGATATAATTTAATTTACATTGTAAGGATGGCATTGATTTGAAGTTTGCATGCGATTCATAGATTCTGTTGGTTACCTATGTACGATCAATATGTTAGCATGACAATTTATACAACAACAAATCCAACTTACATGTTGATCACGTCGTCGTAAAAATCTCATGGCAATATAATCATCAGGGTTGATTGCAATTTGATTGGATTGTGTGGGCATGACTGGTGATCCAGAATATTGTTGTTTTTTGAGGAAATCTCTGGTAGTTTGTACTTCGGTACGATATGAGGCATCAGCCATTGTACGACCTTTGGTTGCTAAGCGACAAGCCGTGATCCATTCAGCATATTGTTTTTCCGATTCACAGCGTAACCAATATTCATTGGTGTTACCATCATCATTATAATTGTGTATTTTGAAGCCATATTTATTTTGGGTAACATTCAAATCGGGTGTTATATCACATCCTTTCAGATTGATGATGAATGCCGGTGATCCTTGACGGTCTTCGATACTCTTGTATAATTTTAGATTAGTATCTTTCAGCACGAAATAATAACGTTTGAAGTTTTTCAATGTGAATAATTTATGTTTAGCGAATCGAAGGAATCCGGATAACTCGGGTATATCGGAATAGCCGGCATAGTTGATTGATGATGCTCCGTTTGATTGTTGATAGTAATATTGGATGGGATTGGATGATCCCTCTAATGTTAATTGCAATTCATCCAGTGCAGCATCAATATCATCATTCACTTCCAAGTATTGATCGTTTGGATCCGGATTCAATGCCAAAATGTTGATTTGTAATTCAAGTCCGGCGAATAGAAACATTTCTTCTTCGGTGCAATCTAATTCTTCGGTGATCAATGACCATTTTGCTTGTTCGTATAGTTGATTGATGCGAACAGCATCCAATTTGGGATTCAAATCATAAAAATTGTAGTATTTAAAACGAAGTAATAATAAATCAAATTCACGAACACCTTGTTCATAGATCGAAAGATTGGAATCCAACCAACCGGCGTTGAGTCTTGCTTTTTCAATCAAGGATTTTGGACGTAGCAGAGTGGCTTTTCCTTCGGCACTCGGTGTAACCGGACTTGTCATCAACGTCGGTTTGACTGCTTCCACTGGATACAAATAACTGGGCTTTTCAATCGGATGATTTCGAGCGGTAGCAACAATGGGGCCAGTATGTCCGTTGGCATTGGATGATGGTGCAAAATCAACGAATGGCTGGGCACTCATTGCACGAGTCAATGTGCTAACATTGGTCTGTTGATTCAATGTATTTTCATTCTGTGCAATGGGACCAATCTGATCGAATTGTCGTTGCAATGGTGATATATCCAGATTGGGATAGTTTTGCTTCAAATGCGCCATTATCAGTGGTCGCGAAAAGGATAATTCTTCTGGATGACGAATGCCCAGATCATCACAAAGTTGAACGACAGCGTTGAATGTCGGTATTGAAAAATCAACCCGTGAATCAACATAACGAAGATCGGGCAATTGAACACGAAGATTTTTATGCATGGGTGTGAAATGCAATAACGTATCGGCTTGGATACCGGCCTGATCCAATGTTGTGCGGGTACGTTTTAGCCATTGATTTTTCATTGGCCACCATAATGCATGATCAGACCAATCAGCTGCCACATCTAATTAGGGTGGGGTGAGGTGAGAAATAAAGATTCAAAAATCATCCTGTTTTTCAAACATGAAAATCACTACAGCTTGGGCGCGCACATTGCCAAATATGGTGGTGAAATTGTTGGCTGCTGCCTGCCTACATTATTACATTGATTCGATTAGCCAAAGATGGCAAGCTAAACTTGAAAATTGCTATGAATTTGGATCAAAGGAATTTTGGTTCGAAAAAACTACTTACCGAGTTCTTCAACAAGTTTCAATATTAAACCACCAATGTGCCAGTCACCTTTAGCACGAAGTCTTTTTTCAATTTTAAGATCGGTGACGAAAATTCTTAGCTCCCAAGAGCCATCATTGAGTAGACCATGTGTTAACATTGTGTTTTTAGTGATCAAATCAAAAAGGTCAAAGGCTGCAGAAACAAACAGAACTTTTGATGAACTTTTTGGTATTTTTAGCAAAACAAAAAACAAATTCTTGGTTTGATGAGGAAAATGATTTCAACGATTTTGTGCTTTCAACGATGCCGAATGAATGAATGAATGAACGAATCATTTCGACTTTCCACTGATGCTTAGACATTGGGTTTTATTTTTAAGACAAATTCGGAAAAAAGTGTAGGCGTTCATTGAACAAAAAGAGAACTTTGAAGAAGGAAAGCGGGAGACGAGAGAGAAGAGAAAGAACAACGAGAAATTTGTTTGCTTAAAATGGAAAAGCTACTTCCAAGTGTGGTGTAATATTTGGCGAAGAAAGCCAACAAACGAAATGAAATGTTTAAACATCATATTTGATGTTGATGTTGTGAATAGTCGATGAAAACAGTGTTTGTTTGTATTGCAATGAGAACATTCCAAACAAATCTAACTAAACAAATTATTATGGCCTTCGACCTATCAATCTAACAATGGTTATTTACTAATTCAAATGCTCCATAATGACAGCAATTCTGATCAATGAATTGATCACTGGTCATTCAGTCCGTACAGTTGGCTTTGTATTTCCAAAGGAAGATGCGTGTGTTATAGATAAATTAATTGTAATAGGAGAACAGGAACGAACTTTCAGAATTCATCATTGATTCACAATGTAAAGTCTATGGGACATGATGTATTTACAATGGGATATGGTGTATTTCCAACGAGAAATAATGTTCAGTTTACGGAAGTTTATGGAACTTGTTGCATTTCCAATGGGTGAAAGATCTATCAAAGGATGGCAGCACAATCGACATTTTTATATCAATTCATTTGAGAATAATGCTTCTGATGATTTAATAGTGAGGTTTTCCATTGACTTGACATTGTGTGTAATGTAAATTAATTAATTTTGTTACTTTTAATTTCAAACAGCAAATGAATACGAATAAATGAATGAATGCTTAATAATTTTCGAAAATTCTTTGTTTTGATCATCCTGTCGTTTATGAACAACGTCAAAAAGCTCAAGCAACTTGCTTGCCTTTCAATTGAAAAGCGCATGTTGAAAAGGAAATTGTGAACTTGACTTTGTTGTGTGAGCACGTTGTCAGAGTGATGATGAAATGAAACTTGTTCAAATGAAGAATTCTTTTTTGTGTAATTATTCTGTTGCAAATTAGACTGATTAATTGTGATACGAATAATTGAATGTTTATTAATTAAAAGTTTTTTGATTATGTTTCCCAAACAAAGTTTTTGTGAATTTTCCTTTTGATATTGATGATTTCATCATCGACTCAATTTTGTTTTGAGTGAAATTTT
>ERZ500997.156-NODE-156-length-18810-cov-10.755745_pt1 | contig 18810 bp, 21 predicted proteins | sample MGYA00248826_ERZ500997 | MGnify/ENA primary metagenome ERZ500997 (study PRJEB25958, sample SAMN03398524) | human skin metagenome | study: EMG produced TPA metagenomics assembly of the Human Skin Microbiome Metagenome (human skin metagenome) data set.
ATGCAATAGGATTATTTTTGGAAAAAATTATTCATTACCTGATGATCTGTGTGTATAAAATCATATTAATCATTTGTTTGTATCAAATGGGATTATTTTGCGAAAGAAAGTGAAAAAAGTATCTTACATTAACTAAATAAATATATTCTATGTGGTGTGTAGGGAAGCAATCGGAAAGCTATAGACGATACTAATCAATGATGAGTGTTGTCAACAAATACCGGTCTCCATTCATTGTTGGTTTGCATGTTTGGTGATGACGATTGTTTTGGTTGTGGTTGTTGTGAGTAGGCATTATCGGATGGTTTGTCACGTACGTCATGGAAGGCATGATAGTGTCGATATGATCGCATCATTCGATGTGTTTGATTATTGTTTGACACTGTGTCATGCTCATCATTTAGTGCTAGCAAATCATTCGTTTTCGCCACTTCGGTCGAATTCAGTTTGACGGCATATTCACTGTATTTGTTTGTTGAATTATCCTGTCGTTTGGTAGTGATGGCCATCGATGGCTTCGATGATGATGATGATGATGATGATGGTCGCATCATTAATGGCCCGATTCGATGTCTTAGCACGGGAATCTGTGTCTGGAACGGTGTGGCCATCAGTGGCCCATGATATGATAAGGGTGTTGAGATGGCCGAAAATGGAATTCGTACCGGGTACAGCGAACTGGCTGCAGTGACCAACGAATTGAATGGTGATTGATGACCATATGAACGATAGGGCATGGTGGCTGCGGTGGTTGGATGATAGCCACCACTGGTGTAAGGTGCCATGTATGGCAATGATCGATACCGCTGCATGTAGAATTGGTTGATTGGAGGAAAGAATGGTATTGTCATTGGCCGTATCATACTGCCGGCAGTTGCCATCATGGAATTGGCTCGATGCGGATAATTGTATAGAGGATTCAATCCCGGATAATAACCTAATGCTGGCCACGATGTTGGACGTACTGCTGTGCCAGCGTTCATCAAGGGCGATGTTGAAATGGGATAAAAGTGCGAATGAGCGGCCAATGTTGCCGGTGTCTCGGTTGCACGCATAAACGGCATATATTCATTAGCGGTAGTGGGATTCAACAAGGAATTGGCTGCCGAATAATGGTTTGGAAAGTTTCGCAGACGAGTCATTGGTTTGACATTGGGTCCAAAAAAAGCCGGATACCAATTATCCATATCAGCATCCGACATGGATAATGGTCGATTTCGAATGAATGACGATGTCGGAGCAGATCGAAAATTGGTAGGAAAAGGAGGTCGACGCATGTTGCCTGCTGCAAACACATTGTTGTTATTGTTACGATTATGATTGTGACTATTGTGATTGATATGATGATGGTGATGATTTGGATAGAAATCATTGTTTGTCGATTGTTCACCATAATCTTCATAGGGTTGGGAATTGGAGCCGGAATGTTGCCATCCATTATTGGCAGCCATATCATTAGCCATGATATGATCGTTGTGCTGACCACTATTATTATTGTCACTATCCATGATGGATCCATCGTTGGCCATTTTGGTATCCTGATCCGGATCAACATTGATGCCATCATGATCTTCACCAGAATTATCAAAATCAGCATATTGATCACGTTGTGATGGTGGTTTCACTCGATTACCGTATGATGTTTGTGCCGATGTATAAAGGTCATTGGGATAGACATTTTGCTGTCCGCTTGGTGAACTAGCCATTCGATTGGAATGATAATCCGATTTCAATGTGGATGCCGAAGGCGACAGAATCTGATTGGTGGTTTGCATTGGCGATGATGATCCACTCATATCTTGCGTTCGAATAAATACCGGTTGCTGTAGAAATAGACTTGAGCTCAATGGTGGTGGTGCAAACGATGACCAAGTATTCTGAGGCAAATACCACGAACTTGGCAATGGTATCGACGATATATTATGTTTGGGTGTGCTGAAATCAATCGAATCACCGGGCGATGATGATAGTCCCAACAATTTGGATGGCTTAATATCGTTCAATAGTTTGGGAAAAGATTTGAATGCTCGAGTCGCTTTTTCGGCACTGGTCGAAACCAATTCGCCAATTCGACGTCCCAATCCGATTGTTTTGTTCTTATTGTTGTGGTTGTTGTTGTTGATGTTGGTCATACCGTTTTTCATGTTGATCATCATCGGGTTTGATTGATAATTTGCAGACGACAACAGATTGCCTAAATCGACCGGATACAACGAACCAGTAGCTGCGGATGGTGGAAGATAATAATTGGAATAGAATGGTAATGCATAATCACCACCATTATCCATAAAGTTACTATTGTTATCCATCAACAGATTATCGTAAGGGGCGAAATTTTGTCCATGTTGATTGATCGATTGACTGATGGGCGGAGTTATCGTTGAAGATATCAATGACGATGATGGTGTGGTGATGGTCGTATTCATTGTGGTAATGGATGGATTCTGAGATCGTTTCTGTTTGTTGTTCATCATCATCGATGGTGGATTTGATGTGACAACCGCCGAATCAACGGCTGCAGCGATGGCAGCAGCGACAATACTGTTCAAATCACTTGCCGATTCAATTAGGTCATCATTGGAATGTTGATGCTTTTTCTGGTTCGAATGATGAAATGGAATCATCGAAGATGCACTCAATGATCGAGGTTCATGATGATTATGATTATGATTGTGGTAATTATGGTTATTCGAAGACGAAGAAGATGAACATTTTCTATCGGCTAATGTAGTGCCACAACAGCAGCATAGCGCAACCATCAACACGGCCATCAGGGTGCACATTGTGGTGGATATAACGGATGTGCCTCGATTATGATGTGCCATTATATTATCTAGCTATATTGTCAATAAATGAATAGAAAAAGAATCATTATCATCAAGGCTAATGGTAACAACATGCATATTGACGTCACTGATTGATTCATGTTGAATGGAATGCAACTTGCATTATTCGCAGAACATGAATGAATGAGATAAACATTACTATTAACACCTTAATGGTCATGAAAATGATGATCATCATCTCTCATATATAGCGAATAACAATCGTGATTGTTGTGTTGATTTGTTTGATTCTTTCACACAACCTGCCAGTCCATTTGATTTCATTAGTTGATCATCATCAACAATCGACTGCCAAACAAAGGCTATCGTTTTCAAAACAACCAGAGACGATTGGCGAATCACGCTCCACATTGAATCAATCATTCATTTTGGTTGGATAAGGCAAAATATGTAATTTGTTTGTATGAAAGGGGATTGTATTACCAGGATTTATTTTTAGCAAAAGATATGAAAGCCATTCACTCATTCATTCATTTGTCAATGGAAACCAACACAATGGACAAATCGATATGCATGGTTGTCTCGCCATTCATTGGATTGTCCATGCTGAATGAATGTCATCATCATGATAATCGAATCAAACTTGGATGGTAAGCATTTTCTTGTCAATCTGTCACAAGACCATAATATCCGATGGGAATATCGGCAATTCGAGCAAAAAACTTGGCAAATCGTCCAAATTTGACCAACCGTGATGGTTGTTGGAAAACATTTTGCCATGATGATGACAATCTAATCGTAATCATCATGATAGTGGTAAATGGTCTCAATCAACCAACCGGCACCTGATTCCATGACAAATGGTCAGTTTGGATAATCATTAACTGGACAATGAGAGCATGAATCTCCAATGCGATGACCTCAGCAAATACCATCATCATCCTCCTAAAATAGACTTTTTCACTTTGTTTGACACATTCGAAAGTGTCGAAATAGTGGAAGATTCGACCAAACTCAAATGAACTTTAACTCAACATTGTATCGATTTTTGACTGATTTGAATCAATTACACGGATCGTTCACAATGACGATCATCGTCATCGTAGATGATCATCGCCGTTCAACCGTGTAAAACAAGTGACAAACCGTTTTTCGTTTGGAGATTAAACAGCTACACTTCTCTCTCTCTCAAGTACCATCCTCCGTTCACAATCCTGTTGTATCGCTCGCCTAAATAGCGTGTGACGACAATCAACCAACCAACCTCCCGAATAAAAATCGGTAATCATCGTCGTCGTCGTCGATCTTTAAGGTCAATTGACAAAAAAACTGCACTGCATTCAATTGCCATTTCTTTCATCCTTTTTTTATCCATTCACAATTGATTCATTCATCTGATATAACCTTGATCATCATCATCATCATTATGTGGATAGTGATAAAATGAGGACAAATGGCAATTAATAATACGGTTTTTCTATTGTCACACTGTCATGTTTACAATCTTCAATCAATCGGCCAAACCAATTCTCAATGATGATAGACAATACTAATGATACAATGCCCAAACCAAACAAAAAATAATCCCACAGGATATATGTTTGCTTACCTTGTTGTTTGCCCAATGTCCGCTTTTTCTCAGTTCGATGTTTCACCAGTTAAATTGACTGAAAAAGTTAAACAAAAAAAATTGTTGCTATAAGATCAGGTCAGAGAAGATTCAAATGCAAGGATTCACTTAATGACGATATGATATGTTATTCCTGATCATCATCATTACACAAACAGACAAACGCACTCAACACAGCACAGTGATGCTGATGACAATCAACCGATCTAACAATTCGAACCTTTTCGAATGACGACCAAATCGTTTTTGGCATTCCAATCTGGGTCTGGTTATTCGATTCACAGAACAAACTTCAAAAAACCAAAAAGAGCCAGAAATAATACTCTTTTGAAGGCTGACCATATTTTCTAGTATTGCTTGCGAAAACCGAGAGAGAAGAAATATTCAATAAGAACAGAGCATTATGTAACCAAATAACAAGACAACTACCAAGGCAAGGTAGCATTGTCACTGACTGCCTTACAAACGAAAATCATATTTGCTATTAATATTATTTATCACTTATCAATCTCACCATTTTCTGCTTCATCATGTCCATTGATTGATTCATTCTTAAATATTGAATCTAATGATGGTGACATTAGGTCATGAATATGATGATCATCCTCTATTATTCCCATTAATCTCATGTGACCATCATAATTCTTATCGGATAACGGATGAATGATCACCATCATCCTTATCCCTATCCTCATTTGACTTTGCCAAAAATTATGAGCACGCGATTGCCATAATAGACAATAGAATCACCCATCCGTCATAATTACTGATTCAAGATTTGCGGATAATTAATCCGACCCAACAGCCTAATCAATCGCGCGAATCATTGTTCATTCATCATTATTAAGGTTATCGTTCGAATGAATGTCAGGCAAACAAACCAGTGACATAATTAAAACAACATTGTCATCATCACATCCGACCATTTCCTCCTGATCAATAAATCACTTAATCGTTTAGCAAGATTGATAAAAAATATATTTATTTATTTATTTTACTTGAAACATATCAATTACAGCCAGCCAGCAAATCAGTTATTTAGTTCGACCTCATTGAACACTGATCAATTCTAAAAAGATAACAAATCAACCTGATCTACATTGATAAATCAGATCAACAACAACAACACCATCAAAAACGAATTAATAGGCTTTTTGAGTTTTGAGAAAGAAAGAAAAAAATTCGTTACAAATGATTTGCTTTTCACAAAAGAGGTTATTGATTTGACATAAATTCCTGAGCATTCATCATTTGAATCTGTAATTTGGCCAATTGATCGGCCAATTCCAAACAAACAGGTATATCATTCACGAAAAACGAGTCAACACTATAATGACATAAACCGAAACAGAATTCGGCCAAAATCCAACCCGGTAATTGCATCTGATCCCATATCACATGATACTTGGTTGGTCGTAATAGTTTCAGTCCATAGTTGGAATTGTCAGCAAACAGGCAAAACGATCGATAGCCAATCATCAAATATTGCTTGAATGGAGCTTCGGCCATTGTACCGTACAGCGAACGAGCATCACTGGCTATAATGCATTCGCGTGGTTTCTTTTCCACAAGCAGACAAGTTAGTTTGCATGTTAGTTGCAATTTGGCCATTGTACTCTGAATCATCTCGATCATAGCAGCGAGATAGACATTCGGAACCTTTTCGAATGGCAACAGATTTCGAAACAAAAATATAAAATCAGGATATTGGCCATTCAATTGCTTGTATTGTTCAAGTGCTTCTTCCAAATGTTCCGGTGTGAAACGATTCAATTTGACGCATTTTTTCATCTGCTCATCCAACGAAATCCAAAAACTGGTGGCCGATTTTTGACCTTGTTTTCGGTGATAACAACCAATCAGCATTGTGCGTCCAATGTCGAACGACGGACAACAGGGCTGGATAATTTGATTGAGGTGATTGCGATCCACAACGTTTACCAATCCATCGAACGTACGGCAAAGTCGGATCAATAATCGATCGATCGATGAATTCGATTGAGAATGCTGACCATCATCATCATCGAGAAACTCGAACGAAGCATAATTGAAACTGATGAAAGCATTTTTTCGGGCCAAATATGCCGACAAATCAAACACTGTTTGAGCTTTGTGGCCATTAGCCAATTTGATGTCTAAACACAGGGAAAAAACAACAAAATGATTAATCAAATCTCATCCACAATCCTTTCGCTAGTGAATCCACGTTACGGTTGCCTGGTTTGCGAAAAATTCACAGCACACAAAAAATTAATGCTAACTTACCTTGATTGATCAATACTATGGCCAATTGTATCTGATGATCAGTGGCCAATTGAGAAAAATGGCAACCCATTTGCTCGAGTGAATCGATTCGAATCGATTGACATTCAACACAATTCTCTTTCGTCAATGCTCGAATTCCATATTGCTCAGCTTTTCCAATAATCCGATCTCTTAATGATTGCAATTCATCTTTCTCGAATCGTTTTTCGTTCAATGAGATTATCGACCATCTGATGGGTTCGAAATTCGTATCGTAGAATGGTTGCAAACTATCACCACCATCGTCGCATTTTTTCGCTGGCAACAATGACGGCATCGGCAAAATTTTGGCCTCGAATTCGATTGGATTCAAATCGACGACAATATCCTTATAGCGAATCGATTGGGCCAACTTTGTAGCATAGTTTCGTATCCTTTCAAAACATTTATCGGCCGGCACACTGGCCTGATGACGTAATATATCTCGATATGTATGGGACAGTTTGTTGTAAATAATCAAATTGAATCCGGCATCCAAACAATACAATTTGGCATTGATGTTCAACAGAAATGGTTGCGAACCATCTTTTCGATAGGGTCGACATATTTCCATGCTGAAACCAAAAACAATCTGGAAAAAATGATCCGAATTTTCCGATTCGTTCACATAGACGATATCGTTTTTGTCAATGAATTTACCCTTTCGACATAGAAATTCTCGTTTCAGATGTTGATTCACTGTACTGAGCAAAAGACGCTCGGAAATTGGATTCGCTGCGAATGAAATGGCAAAATAATTGGATAGTAAAACGAAATCCATTTTCTCAATTCAGCTAATAACACAACAAACGAGCAAACGGAAAAACCGCATTCGAAAATCAATTTCAACTCAAACGGTTCGCCAAATCCAAACACAATTGGACCGTTCACATAGAAGAGGACTTTTTTTTGGTTGAAAAATTATTATTCACAGTTCAATCCGATTACCGGTTATCAAAGTAGAAGTAAGATTAGCGGATCGATTTTTTGCCGTATGACAAACATCGAGCTCATGACATATTAATAGGGCAACATTTTTGGCACCAATCAAACTCATTTCGATAGCACTGGCCGCCCATTCGATTGCATTCAAATAATAGATGCCGGCACGCAAACGAAACGGTGGTAATGGTTGTCCAACCGAACGATAATCCGGGTATGCTAGCCAATTAATCTCCTGAATATCGTCGATTTGATCGAACAAAGCATACAGTTCATGATGATCTAATCGTCGATTGCTAAACACCTTGTGGACATTGCTTTCAGAGGATTGTTGTGGTTGCTCATTATCCTTGTTATTCGATCGTCGTGGTCCCACATTATGAACGGGCATCAATTTGGATAACGAGGTGAAAAACGATCCACCATGTTGGCCATCAATATCACAGCTTAATATGGAAAGATCTTTATATTTGTCCAACACTTGTCCTTTGACAAATGTGGCCACTGTTCGATGCATATGATATTTACTGAATATATCATTGATCAATTCATTTCGTTTGGTCAGATTATTAAATCGAATCGAATTAGTTTGACTTGACAACGGTGTTGCAATCACCACATAATCATAGATATCGGATCGATTGCTCAACGAATCCGTTCGTTTAGAATCGATTTGATATCGATGGTCACCCAAATAATTGATATTCATCACCTCGGTGTTGAGTAACAATCGAGCTTTGGAAAAATGTGCCAAATGCAGTGGCAACAGTTTATTACCACCTTCAATCGAATACAGTTGACTACCGGCTCCAGCAAATGAAACCAAACCAACCAACGCCGGTATCGATATAGTTTGGCCATAATTGACCAATGTTATTGATTGTACTATTTGTTCGATAAATTCGTCCGATAATCGATATTCAGATTGCAGAAGATGTTTATACGATGTTCGCGTCAAATTATAGATCAACGAATCCATTGCCGTCAGTAGATCACTCAATTGCTCATAAGCATAATGTTCGTTTTGTAATTGATAAATCCTGAATCAAATCAAATCACAGTCAATCAAATGTTTTAGTCATTCAAAAACAAAAAATTTACCTTTCGAAATAATCAATCACTTTGTTTACTTCTTTTTGCAGGCGAATTAGATCCAAACCATATGAGCGAAATAATCGAATCATTGTTATGATTTCCCACGAACTTTCACAGAATACAAATCGTTCACCATTGAAAATGCATAAACGATCATCATCCGATCCAATTTCTCGTCGTTTCAGACCTGAAAGAAAGAGAGAGAGATTACAATTGCCATGTTTTTTCATCACCGCAACCAATACCGAATTTGGCCATCAAATGGGCAACATATTGATTCCGTTCATGAATGATTGAACCACCAGCTTCGTAATGATCTCGATCAACATTGACTGTATGCAAGCGGCCACCAAGACGATAATTTTTTTCATAAATAGTTATCTCGTGTTGTTGTTTCGAGAGTAGTTCATCGAGGAAATATGCTGCAGCCGTACCACCAACTCCGCCACCAATGATTGCTATAGTCATCGACAACAATCATTACTGTCATCATCATCCAAACATTTACAACCAAAACACTTACCGATTCGAATGGATCGTTCCTTTTCTTCTTTTGGTTGTTCTCGCTGTTGTGGTCGATATTTGTCATGCTGATTGAGCAATATTGATTGATCTAAATTATCCTCAATTTCAATGGAATTTTCATCAGCTCTCGATTGGTCGAATAATATTGATTGCAACGATAGCAGCAACAAAGCTACAACAATAAAATTGGCTTTCATCTGGCCCATTTACATACAAACATTTGGCTCGTTACTGAATGAAAAAATGAAAAACGCATTTTCTCCACTAATTCAATCCGGGTACCACTGTATTTTTTTGGTCACAGTTATTTGAGACGTCATCATTAGATGACGGACCCCTTCAACCCGCCATCAAGATCCATTTGTTGAAAGGAAAAAAAATAATGAAAAATTGGTGGCAGAGGTGGGATTCGAACCCACGCCCCCGAAGAGACTGGTGTATCAAACACTTAATGCAATGAACATAATCATCATCAACATCCTTAAACCAGCGCCTTAGACCGCTCGGCCACTCTACCTAATTGCAAAGAATTGCCCCTACAAACGTTGATAAACAAACAAAACTAAAGAGACCTTGCACTGGTCCAACAACATCAGTTGGACATGATTCCCAATCAACCAATGAATCAATATGAATGGATCGATATTGATTGACTGTGAACATGATCACAAACGTAACGACGTCTAATGATAGTGTTGTTGATGCATGTGATCAGTGTTTATCAATGAAAAGGCGCAGTAGCCTGAAGAATGATGATGTGATCGAATCCTGATTCGGATTATATAGAGCCAAAGAGAGACAGAGAGATTTGCAAAGCCAAAACATCCTTCGTTTGCACATCAATCATCAAATTCAGACAAACATGATGATTGTGTGGACTGTGATTCTGATGATATTATCATCCATCATTCATTCATCCTTGTCATCCAATTCATTCAACATTACCGATGATCTTATCAACAACAACAACAACCCAATCAATTGGCTTTGTTGGGATCGATTATTCAATCATCAGTCCAATGGATTGTCCAATTGCAACTGTTTTATCAACATCACCTGTACTACCAATCATAATCCACTAGTCAATAACGATCAATTCCTGATTTGGTTACGATGCTATAATCTGAAAAGCGAGCATGATTCCAACCTGTTGAATCAATTTCATCAAATTCTACCACAAAATGTGATCGAATTGACGGGCAAAGATCCCAATCAATGTATATCACCTCAACAACCAAACAATCTAGCACTGCGTACTGACTTTATTCAATGTGATGAGAATATTGTCATCCCATTTCTCGATCAACTTGAAACAAACACTCAAACAAATCAACAACATTACAAACTGGAATCATTGACAATCAAACAATCCGGTTTGACTGAAATCAACAATGATCTGGCCAAACATTTCGGCAAATCACTTCGGATGCTTAGTTTGATGGGAAACCAATTGACAACATTCGATACCAACTACATGACCACCATCATCAACTTCACCAATACCCAATTGACCGAAATCGATTTGAGCAACAACCGACTGAGCCGGATAAATTTGAGTCAATTTAGATCATTACGATCAATCAATATCTCGCAAAATAATCTGTCCACACTATCACCGTCAGATCTGAATAGGGCAATGATTGATTCGTTGGAAAAGATGGACAATGAAAAAGCATTGCTCGATCTAAGCATCGGGAACAATCCATGGAATTGTGATCAACGAATCGATTGGCTAGTCGATTTGATATCGGAAATTGTCGAAAAGAATGGTCGTTTATATTTTTTCGAATCGAGCGATGGCAATTCGGTCAAGGACAAAAATCGTGTCGATTTGTTTCGAACCAATGAACCGGAATGCAATCAACCTGACCGGGCCAAAATGTTTCCCTTTTCCGTATGGAAATCGGTAAAAGAATCGGATATTTGTCAAACATGTAGCTGCTGTCTTACCAACAAACATGCTAAAGCTGGTTATCGATATTTATCGGTTAATTGTTCGGGTCGTAATCTGGAGTCATTGCCGAATCGTTTGCCTAAAAATACCAAAGTTCTAGATCTATCGGGCAATCGAATTCGAAATCTAAATCCACTGAGTAAATATCATCACGGTGAACTGTCGAAATGGGCACAATTGAGTCGAATCATATTGAGCAACAATTTGCTGGAATCATTGGATGGTCTGGAATCGATACGTTCCATCATATACCTTGATATATCGGGCAATCTGCTAACCGAAATCCCCTATCATATCGTCAACAAAGTTTTATCAAGCAAAAAAATGGATAAATTACAAATCGGCAACAACCCTTATGTTTGTGATTGCAATACGGTTAAATTTCAGAAATGGTTGCATAATTATTATCGCATAATCATGGACATTGAACAAATTCGTTGCGGCGAATTACGGCCAGAATTATTGCACAACGAATCCTTGTTCAATGCCGGTAGTGGCGGTTCAATGATCGAGCAGGCTCGTCAAAGTGGATTCCTTCACAAGGAAATACTTGAGATAAATAGTCTACATTTATGTCCCATTGCCGATACAGTGATCGATGCTTTAGATTTGATCAATATTATACTGGCCATATCCATTCTACTGTTGATCATTAAAGTTACCTATGATTATCTCTGGCAAAAACGTACAGGAAAATTACCACGATTCTTCAAACTAAACATATGACAATCTTTACATCAATATCAAATCCTTTTTTTGGAAAATTTTGCAAAATTAAAAATCATAATATTCATTACAGTTCTGTTTTTGTGTTGGGCTGTTCGGTTAAACATGCGGCTTGATCACCGCGAGCATTGTGCTGCAACATTCGATTCTGGCATAAATATTGCAACAATGATTGTTGTTGTTGATGATGATAATACCATTGTTCGATATCTGATTCATATTTTTCCATCATATCCTCACACTGTGTTTTCAGATTGGTTATTTCTGCCGATGGTTTATCCCAAAGATCGTATGGAATGCCCAGATCAACTTTAACTCCTTTGTCGACCAGACCATGGAGTGTTTGGAATGTGGAACTCATACCTTTCGCAAACCGACTGCTATCTTTTCGTTCTTTGTGAATGTTGTATTGAAGCATTACATCACATATTCCGTCCATTGATTCAATCAATCGAAGTTCACTAAAATGTCACCAATTAGAAAATAATAATAATCATTATTATCATTCAATACTTACGATGCTTTGTACTGTTTTCGGGCACGTTTATCATCGTCGAATGTATAACCAGTCTCGATCACATCATGAGATTTGCCTGTTGCATGGAACCGATTCTCCAATTCGGTGGCAACAATTTTACATACTTCACACGGTGTTGCATATCGAACACCATAATTTTCTTCTTCAAAATTCTTATCATTCGTATCGGCTGAATCGATCAACAACGACCATACAGCCACTAACAGGATCGAAATAGATACGTGCCACATCTGATAAGAAATCATTGAGAAAAAGAAAGAAAGAAACATTAGAATTGTATCACATTTTATTTCAATGAATCCAATGCCAAAGTTGACTAGATTTATTATTATTATTATGATTCCATTCACATTGAGTGAATAAAAGACCTTGATCGGGCCAGTAATCCAGACATTTGGATGATAATGTTGATAATTGTTGTTGTTTGCGATTATAATGCCATGATGTGGATAATTTATGTTGACAATCATCCATCACAATTTGTTTGCTATCCAATTTCGGTATCAAACATTTATTGCCATAAAATAGGCGGCCTTCTCCATTTAAGCGAAATGTTCGGGCACGAGGTTTCTCCCAGCAATAACAACTAACCATAGATCGATATTTATTTGGAGTTGTCTTTGGTTCGGGAGCTAAACAAACAGCATATTCTATGTTAGCTAATTGACCATAAGCAACATTCGGTGATGATAGTTGCCTACGAAATGTTTGCATCACAATCATATCATTTTTCAAAGTAATTCGTTCTCGAGCTTTTGGTGGTGGTCGACCCGAACAAATGACAGCATCAATGTTGAATAAAGGAATTGATTGACAATCAAAATCTTTCAACATTGGGTGATGAACATAGAATGTTTGCCATAATAGGGATGGATCCAAAAATTCGTTAGCGAATTGTTTGAGAAGACAATCCGGTTCGTATCGATATTGAAATGCCTGATGTGTTCGATCCAATATTTCTCCCATTGGGTGATGGGCCAACGGTTTTTTCAATTGATAAATCACCGAACATGGTATGCGCAAAATACGACCACCACATTTGCGTAGCTTATAAGTATAATCCCATATAATATTCCCGGCATTTGGATTGACAACATAATCCGAATCGAATAAATCTATTTCCAGAGCATATTCAACATCAATGGCAAAATAAACCTGACTCAAAAGATCAACTTGGCGTGGTAATGTTCGTATTGTTTCATTTTTGCTCCATTCCACCACGAATATATGATCATTTGATTGATCTAATGCAACTTTATCAATATCCAGTCCACCATTCCAATACAGTGTGGATTGTGGTTCGATGGAAAAGTGAAAATCTATTTCACTAATATGGCCAATATTGGGCATGGTTATTGTATGTTTATTGCCAACGATAGGTGCGATTAATGGAACCAACCAATTGGCCGATACTTCTGTGTGAGAGGTAAGAAAAACCATTACATCACCCGTAACTTGATGCATTATGTTGCGTATTGAATGTGACCAACCGTAACGTTCTTGTGTTTTAAATATTCGAATTCTGTCAATCTTTTCGCCAAACAACAGTGGCAAATAATCTAAACATGATTCGCTCATAAAACTTCGATATATTTCCAAATTTTCAAGAAAATTTGGATAATATTTGTTTGAATAGATTTCTGATTCTAAATGCGAAATGGCTTTATCTGCAAATAGATTTTGACCATCGGCTACTATGATTATCTCTTTCAACAAAGATCGCGGACTGTTCAACAGAACCGAAAAAATGGTACGAGTCAAAACAATAGGATCTTCGTCGTGAAACGGAATAATGACGCTCACATTGGGCATGGCACGTGGATCATAATGCCAATGACGACATTTTGATGGCCGATTATCCGGAGCACGACGATCATTCGGAACATTTTCATTAGCTTTTCTGTTCACACCAAATTCATTCAATTTTGGACTGTTCAACCAGGTCAACTGTTGGAAAATACTGAACGATAATTTGCCATATTTTGATTGTTCCATTCGGCTTAAATCGGTCCATTCGTAAAGATTTTCCCGATATTCAGAATAGAATATTGTTCGTTGAGATTGCATGACAAATCTTAATGAGTATTCAACATTAGTCACAGCTTCATCAACCGGCACTGGAGTTACCACTGATGATGTATGATTCACAACCATCAGCCATACCAAAGCAACAACAACAACAATCATATCAATCATTGTCATTACCAGCAATCTATCATTCAAATAATCAAATAATTTTACTTACTAACCTCAAGTCTCCAACAACTTGGTTGAAAAAAAATTCGAAATTCTCGAACAGAAATATTGCATGGAAAATTCCCGAAAAAAGTAAAACAACAAAATTGTGTCAGTGGGGAAATATTTTCGGAAAATTTATTCTTCACAAATAACAAATTTTGAAATTTAGGATATTTACAAAAAACAAACCAAATGATAATCAAACATAAACGTGATTTGGATCTTCGTCATTCGAAAAAAGTACTTCATCATCGTGATCATCATCATCATCATCATCATCATCATCGGCAATCGAATTCCAGAATGCGATGGCCATTTGCTGGGCATATCGTTTACGCTCTTCATCATTTTCCATTTTCGATGCTTTCTCTGTGACAACAAAACAAAACACAAATTAAATCAATGAATGCAGAGAATACGATTCCAAACCTTTTATATGAGTCAATTTGGAAAACATGCTTTCGAATTTATCAGCTTCATGTTCGGTGATTTGTGCGTTCACGTCTTTACCACCAGGTTTGGGATCAAACGAAGAACTGGATGGTACGGCCATATCATTTGCCGATGTCGATGATGGCTGATGACTAAGATCTTTGTCATTCGCATCAGCACAATTCAATCTATTGATCTGCGTGATAAGCGCATCGTTTGATGATATTTTGTGTGACGAGGAATGTTTTTCTGTTCCAACAATCAAACAAGCAAATGTATCAAAGATTGACATCTACAAGGATATCATACCTTTATAGTTAAGATTAGGCCAGACATATGCCTGGATAGCTTTGTATAATCGTTCGAAGCTATCCTGTTCGCCAAATTCATCATCATCATCATCATCAATTGAATGGTCGGCTGTCAGTTCAATCAATTCGAATCCTTTATCAATGCAGTAGTTTTGAATATCGATACGTGGAACCGAACCATGTTCGTTGGCCTTTTCACAGGAAAGAATTTTGATTGCACAATTTTCCATCAGATCAATATATTCGGTCCATTTGTTTAGATTTTCCAAGCAATGTTCGTCATTGCTGTCCAAATAGATGAGAATGCCGTGTATGTAATCATAAAATCGTTCGGGAAATTCGGTCGGTTCACTCAATTCGACTAGATAGATTTGTGTTGTATAATACTTGTTGTCCAACATGGCGCAATGACATCGAATAGGTTCGATTTGTTTCGTCACCGGATCCAGATAATCCTGATCAAAACGTAAAGTTTTCTCACCATTCTCCAGAACCGGTTGAAATTCCAGATTGGATTTGTTTTTTGAATTTTCAATGATTCCTTTTGGGAAACAAAAACATTAATCATCAACGACATTCAATCATTTGCCCATTTCATACTTTTGAGCCATTTCAACGATGACAATTTGTCGCTAGAACTGACAACCAGAATACCTTGAAATAGATTTTCATCCAGACGACTGAATACTAACGAATCGTGCATTTCGTTCGTTCATTTGTCAGATTAATTAATCAAATTAAGATTAATCAAACATCCAAATCAAAATCATAGAAAATGTATCGATCAGTTTGGTTCATCAAACAAAACTAAAACATCCACTCTTCCACCACCTGACAAGCGCAATAACAATATCTAATTGACAACATTACGGTGCCATCTGTATTTTGCTTGTGAAACCATCCAATTTATATTTAATAGTTTTGATTTGTTTTTCAAATCACCGAGAATTGAACACACACATTGAACAAATAATAATGGTAATAATTAAATTTTTTTTCTTTGCAAAATCATACTGTACACATATACGTATACGACACAAACGCATATTGATCGGACAAGGCACATTTGGAAAGAGAAAGATGAATGCGTGTGTGTCGTCATTGATTGCTACAAATAAAATCAAACAAGCAATTTTAGCAAAATGATGATCCACGATATGACCCATGCAAACAATTCCATCATTTGATTTTCATGTTGGCCAAAGAAGATTCGATTGACTAATAAAAAAAGAATTAAATCAATGATATCAATATCGGATTATACCTTGAGATCCCAGATGACCATTTTACCATCAACGCCAACCGTCGAGACTTGTTCGGTTTTTCTGGATTTCGAATCAAAATCCGAATAAAGTCTAACCTCAAGTATGGTGTTCTGATGGACGGTATCGAGCATGGTATTCGAAACGGTATTCTCGACCAATGCACGTTTGTCCATATCACGAAATTTTCTCATTGCGCTGCAATCATTCAATATTTATGCATTAATAACAAAACCTTGAAAATACACACTCACCTGAAGCCATCGGCTTCTTTTTTCTTCGATTTATCGATTTTGGCCAAAAATCTAATCTCCCCACTATAATCATCGTAACAATAGAGCATAGGACAACAATCGTGACCCTGTTTTTCAAGATTATTCATTATTAGCCATCATTCAATATAGAAATGCTTACCGCTGTAACAAGTAGATTGTCCGAACACCAAACACATGATAGGAATGGCAGGAATGTAGTTCGCACATTGATAGGATGCATACTTTTCCGAGAATCTACTACTGAAACGCTAGAATCATGCGACACCCAAGCTAATCGAGAACCGTCCGGCGAAAAAGCCACACAATGAACCCAGCCACCTATAGGACATCAGGAAAGAAAACAATGTCAATGATACAATGGTTGAACGCTCAACCAATTACCAACCTCCACCTTGAGATGAATGAAATTCGGCCAACATTGTACCGATATCGGTTTTACCATTCCACGTGGCTTTTACTTCATCGGCACTGATTGCTTTATCCACATCTTTAATGTAGGCCGAAAATACTCGTGTTCGGAAATCGGTAGAACCACATGCCAATAGAGCATTGTTGGCATGCCAATCAATACTGGTCACAGTAGATTTTATCGATTTTTTTATGTGTTTACTAACCCACCAATCATTTTGTTGTTCAAAATAACAGACCGATATCAGTTTGGCACCACAACCGACCGCAAATTTATCCTCTTTAGGTGACCACCGAACACAAGTGGCAGCACGATTTATTCGCAGTAATACTAATGTCGGTTTCCAAACACCATCCACCAATGTCCAAACATAGCCGGTTCGATCCTGCGATCCATATAATCAATGTTGAATGAAACATTCACTGCAAATGTCAATCAATACTTACGGCCGAACAGGTTACAATTCGGTTGGTTCGTTTGGCCCAATCAATACTGGTCACACGAAGATCATGATGATTCAACGAACTATTTAGATTCCATTTGCCACCATTTTCTTTATGGTAAATATGTACTTCATGGTTGTTTGGTGATACGGCCAATTCTGTCATCATTGATCATAACATTTTTATAACAATCCTTTGCCAGTACTCTACTTACTATCTTTATTCGAATTGAATGCATGTGTGGTTATTGGCTCCACGCCGAACGTATGAATTTCATTGTTACTCATCACGGATAGGAAATGGTTATGTTCTTTAGATTTCAAGATGATTTTTTGTTGATTGTTTGCAAATTCAATCAATCAGTCAGTCACACACAATAACAATACAGCAGTCAAGTGACGTCGACAGAATCTCAGTGGTGATAATTTTGACAAGCAATTGAGCAGCAAAAATAGCAATCAAGTAATGATGACACTCAACAGTGATTGCATACAGAAATGATCATTCAAAATGTGGATTTAATTTGCCCAACACAATCAGATACATTCCAATACCAGATATTCAATCCACTGAGCAAAACGATAATCACTTTTTGACAAATCAAAAGTGAAATCAGATCGAAACACACACCTACCCACTCTGGATAAATTACCGGTGTGTGTGTTGGATTGGTGATAATTGATAATTTGTTGGTTTGTTTGGTTTTGACATAAACGAATCTGGATGCTTCTTCTTTTCTCAGTGTGTATAGCAAATATACTCATTTTGTTTTGTGGAATCGAACCAGGCATGCGTGATTAATATGTAACAATTTATTGGTCCACACCCACACATTATTAGTGTTCGTAAATAACGTTTTTGATTTAAATTTAAAAAAATGATTTTTCAATTTAAATCAAATTAACTAATTTTGGTATAAATGGAAATGGTAAAATTGGATAAATCTTTTGGAAAAAAACTT
>ERZ500997.157-NODE-157-length-18703-cov-9.331135_pt1 | contig 18703 bp, 15 predicted proteins | sample MGYA00248826_ERZ500997 | MGnify/ENA primary metagenome ERZ500997 (study PRJEB25958, sample SAMN03398524) | human skin metagenome | study: EMG produced TPA metagenomics assembly of the Human Skin Microbiome Metagenome (human skin metagenome) data set.
TGATAATAACATCAATATCAATTCAGACAAAAATTGAACCAAATTCAATTTCCATTTCAGAGCACTACAGGGAAACTTTTTAATAAATTTTTTTTTGTAAATAATTTTTCTTTTTATTTTCTTCACTAAAAAACATAATCCATTTTTACAATCAATTTTACCATCCAAAAACTGTTATTTAGTCACTAGTTTGTAAATGTTTTTTTCCTCAACAACAACTCAGAAAAATTCAATTCAATTCGTTTTTTTCCCGGTGTGATTATAATCTGTTTAGATAATAGTTTACAGTTTACCTGTGTTATTTAAAAAATAATAATAATCATTATCATTGTTTTTTTTTGTTGTTTTGTTTTGTTCAAAGTGTTCAATTAAAATAATTTATCGCAATAAATCGATTTCGATTTGTAATTTCTGTTGATCATCATCATTCGCCAATCAATATCCAACTCATTTTGTTTAAATTAAAGCTGCTCACAGAGTACGGTAAATAATCAGCTGTTGATGATTATGGGTGATGGATTATCATCGATCGATGGATGTAATTGCCCTTTTAAAAGATTACCAAATATAGACTGTGATTGATAAACCTATTAAATATGGAGAAACTTGATCCCTCTGGTAAGTATCATGATGTCTTCACATGATACGGTCAGGGTTGTGAATGCTGTTGATAAAATCAATGATGATTAGAATCAGGTTCAATCAGCAAAATGTAATGTAAAAGCCAAATGACTATAATAGTCCGTAATTGAAGTCATTTCAATGTAAAACAACGACATGGCAAAAACTAAATTAAACGCACGGACCCGAGTCAAATCATTACAATCGTCAGTGATTGTTTTTCTTTTCCTTTTAGAACGGACCTTATCGCATCGAATGAGTAAATTATTCGAAATTCTAAAAGGTTAGCCACAAACTATGCGATTGAAATTTTCTAATCATAATCAACAGGTCATAGGCGAACATTGATGACCAGAAAACAACAATCCGCACAATCATTGCTCAAACGATTACGTTGGTTTCACCTCCCTCTTTCATTCGCTGTCACTTTGTTATTGTTGGGCCAGGTGCGCAAATTTCGTAGAAAAAATGGCGATGATAATGCATACAAACCATTACCGTTCGAAGTATCCATGTATCGAATGCTTCCATTACGAACATTATCTCGAATGTGGGGATGGATCAATTCACTTGAACTGCCACAACCGGTAAGAATACCGATTCTTAAATCATATGCAGCTGCATTTGGCTGTGATATAAACGAAGCGTTTATCGAAGATCTCGCCCAATATAAAAATCTCAACGAATTTTTTCGACGAGAATTGAAACCCGGATTACGACCGATTGCAGGCAGCGAACATGACGTCGTTTCACCTTGCGATGGAAAAGTACTTCATATGGGTCAAGTTCAGGATGGCCTTTTGGAACAGGTAAAAGGTATCACCTATACGATTGAATCATTTCTCGGTCCTATCACATGGAAATCATGTAATAATTATGATCAATATGAACAATGTCTGTTGCAACAAAATGACACCGATCTATATCATTGTGTTATATATTTGGCTCCTGGCGATTATCATCGATTTCATTCACCGGTCAACTGGACAGTCAAATATCGACGTCATTTTCCGGGCAAACTGTACTCAGTACGTCCAACATTTGCTTCATGGTTTCCGAATCTATTTTCAGTCAATGAACGAGTAGCATATGTGGGCGAATGGCAATATGGCTTCTTTGCCATGGTGCCAGTAGGTGCAACTAACGTAGGCTCTATGCGAATCTATTTCGATCCAGATCTTAGAACAAATCGTACACAAATGTCACTTTTATCTGGCCGATATGAAGACAAACAAATGAATGATAAACAAATTCACCTGCGCAAAGGAGATCCATTCGGTGAATTCAATCTCGGTTCGACTATTGTGTTGATATTCGAAGCACCGAAAGCGATGCGATTCCAAATCCATCAAGAAATGAAAATTAAATACGGCCAATTGATTGGTGTTACCAAGAAATAGCCGCTTTAAGTTGAAAAAAACGATAGATAAATGATTCAATAAAACAAATACTACTATAATTTACAAATTACACAGTGCTTAATCAATGAATCAATTGATGAAAGTATGGTATTTAAAATTTTTCAACAAACTGCAATAGTGATGGATACTGCTTGACCATTTTACGTAACGGTTCATATGTTTTATCATATGAATTGATCGCTTTGATATGGCCATAGATTAGACACAACAATTCTCGCGAAGCGGCTTTATCATCATCCATCGGAATCGATGTAATGCGACTTATTTCTCGTAAAAATTCTTCCAATGAATTTTGTCGATTTGTATCGTCTTGTATTCGCTAAACCAGTGAAAAAAACATAATTAATCCAGATTCAGTGGCGAATAGAGAAAACATACCCAGGCAATGTCACGTCGTTTAAGCCAACAGAGAATGTTATTCAATGGCCATGGCTTACCGTATGCATAACTAAATTTGGTATACTTTTCAAATGTATCCTTGTCTAACCAGGTGTAATAGAGTTCAGCATCGATAATCACTTTGTTGAATAAATCTAAAATAGCTTGTCGTTCAGTGCTAATATCATTCACTTTGATTTCAAACTGTTTGTTAATGAATTCGATAATGGGCAAGAAACCAGAAACTAATTGACGACCATATTTGATCAACGGTAATTGTCCATCTGGTGACATCCATTCGGCATTCGAACGTTCATCAATCTGATAGTCAATTTTGTTGAATTCAAGATAGGCACGTAATGCATTGACATAACCAAGTTCGGGCAACATGATTTGCAAATTATTCAACGATTGTATAATAACCACCTTGTTTTGGCCTTGTTTAGCATTTTGGGCATTTTTCATTTGTTCAATAACCATTTCGGTAAGATATACCATTCAATTCGATTCAGATAAATAAATCATCAAACTTATAAACAAAAATTCACATCTGCAAAAATAATTCATCAACCAAATCTACTTGGCCAAGCTAACTTTAGTAGAAATAGAATTCAACAACAACATATGTGTGATTTAATTATTTTGCTAATTTTAATGCCAATTGACCGCCACTTATCCTTGTCGTTTGGTTGTTTTCAATTTAACCATTTTTTTTACACGTAAACGATAAATAAAATTTAATCAACATGGCTTTCATACGTCGATTACGAATCCAACCAAACATTGTTATGCCATTGACAAATCAATTGGTAAAAAGGTAAAACAATTCAATTATGATTCATTTATTTTCTTTTTTTTTTATAAATTAATCATTATATGAATGACAGATGTATAACAGTGACGGCCGCCAACAACGAAAGCGAAAATTGGCTAAGCAAACTGCTTATGGTTCGTAAAATCGATACCGGAAAGGAAGCCCATTCCCGATTACTCAGTGATACGGATAAAGTTTATGAAATGCACAGTAAGTGACAAATTATTGTTCAACCCGGATCAACAATCGAATCTAATAATTCCAATCTCAGTTCACGATGTAAAGCCTCGCCACAAAGAAGAATATCTACAGAACTTGTAATTTGCGTCCTGTACAACTGTCTCACGTACTAACTGTTTGTGTTTTCCATAGTCAAGCGTGGTCCAATGAAATACAGGCCAAAAGTCCGCAAATCCGATTGGTTGGCAGCTGGAAAGTAGAAGTCGGTGATCTCGATCAATACGGTAACTTGGACCAGTTCAATTTGAAGATGATTAATTATCTCTCATGACAAACATAGTTCATATTTGGGGCTACGACGGATGGAAACAGGCGACCGAAGTGTTCAACTTAATTCGTGCCGATCGTACGCTGATTGCGTTGGAAAAAGACCAGGAACCGTTTCTTCGATCACGTCAAAACCAATTTATGTTATCATTTAGTTTTTGGCCAAATCCACAACCACAGGTCAACAATTCAATGTATGAAATGCGTTCCTACGTTCTTAAACCGGGCACCATGATCGAATGGGGCAACAATTGGGCAAGAGGTATCAATTTTCGACGCAACAATGCTGTGGCCGGATTCTTTTCGCAGATTGGTCAACTGTATTGTGTACATCATCTTTGGAAATATGATGATTTACTGGCACGTCGTGAAATCAGAGAAGCTGCCTGGCGTAAACCCGGCTGGGATGAATGTGTTGCCTATACGGTACCTTTAATCCGTGAAATGCGAACCCGATGGATGTCACCGAATCCATTCTCACCAATCAAGTGATTGAAACAAATCATTTATATGAATGATGATAGCAAAACTTGAAATATGAAATTTTATTTAATTTTTATCGGAAAAAAAGTTACAAAATATATATAAATAATCAGACAGGAATGGCAAATCTCTCGATATAATGTATCACTTCGAACACAACTTCAATCATAATCAATATGATGATCATCCATTCAAGTCGAACATGATGAATATCATTCAGATGACTGGAAAGCAGATCCATTAATTCGATACAATGATTCAGTTTTTCATTCATCACCCGAGTTCGTTTGTTAATGTTCAAATGAAGATAAGTGGCCGTAAATAATCGTTCCAGTTCTTCTCGATCCCAATAAAAATCAGGCGTATCCAACATATCTGAACTAAGATTGAGTCTATGTCGAAGACCAAATAGTTGTCCAGTTTTCCTAAACACTTCATCTCGGGTCAGTTTGATTTTACGGCCTTCTTTCATATCCTGAGTGATGTATTCGATACTGTCAATGTAACGATCTAGATTTGCTTCCCAAATCGATAGCTTGACTGACAATGCAATCGCATTGGAAAAGGCAAATTTATCCAAATTGACGGCATTCGGTTCGTTATCCATGTTGAGATAAATCAAACCTCGAGAAAGTCGCGATGGTGGTGACCTAGTCAACACAACATCAATCTCTTCGCGTTCTTCGTTTACAATGTCCTGTTCGTATGGTTTGGTTTCGAATTCACGGAGCAATTTGAGCACGATACCGCATTCGCTGGCTGACATGTTCCAGAAAACGATTGAACCTTCATCAAATACGAAAAAGTCTCGTCGGTTTTCGTCTTCCAATTTGTATTTGGCTGTCATGTGTAACACTTGTCCGTTCAGTTCGTTTTGGATGGTATCATCATAGCGAACTTGTTCATAAAGACCATGTTGCACTAATGCAGCACCAAAATCATCAAGGTTGTATTCGTCGGCTGTACTCAATGCTACCACCGGCCTTTCACATAGGCCATCCACATCAGTTGCGGTAGTTTGTTGCGATTGTAAAGTCTTTTTTTTAGGTGAACGTCGTTTGATCGAATCAATGAATAAACGACCAGTATCGGTAAGACCTTTGGTAGCCGTCGATGTAGTTTTCAATCGACGAATCGATCGCATCACAGACCATTGTTGTTGGCTAAATCAAATATAACCCAATAATAATCATCATTAATATTACTATTAGAATAAAAATCATATGATACAAACCATGAATTTAAGCTGTATGAACCATGATTCGAATAAAATCTAACAGAAACATTAATTGCACGCACAGCAATCTGGCTGTAAATTCTCGGCCACATCGTGAATTAATTAATGATGAAATGACAACATGATGAACCACATGACTTTCTAACAATCTACTTACATCGTATAAACAGAATAACCCGAATCATCATTTCAAATATAACGAGCATTTTTCATTTATTTATTAAATCGGATGGGGTGAGGTAAAGAAACTACAATACTTTGCTTTGCTTTTTTTTCGTTTGCACAAAAATCAACAACAAGCTAAACAAGAAAACAAGCACAGCTACAAGTAAATTTAGAAAATAAATAAAATAAATCGAGATGATCAATGACCGGGGATGAGAAAAAAATCCATATTGAAAAAAATTTGGATGAATTTTGGAAGAATCGAAAAACGCACACACAATACAAACAGACACACAAAATTAATTAGTTAACAATATAACAAAACAAATGGCTAGAATGGATCACTGAATGAATGAATGAATGATGAGTGCGTCGGTAGCTGCAGTGGCAATTGGCAACGCTTGGATGAACATAATTGGAATCCTATCGGTGTTTTTTTTTACTTAATGATGATTCTCTGTTCCGTTTCAGATGATGAGTCAATATTAATGAAAATGATTGAGTTTCATAAACACACACACACATACCATGCACCACCATACACGAAAAGGGTTAATCGATCTGTTTGGTTCCTTTGAGGTTGCCTTTGGCACGTTGCTGTAAAAAACAACAGGTAAGAAAGAAAACGAAAAAAAAATCCAATCCATACCTCGTCTAATTCTTTTTTGGTCTTTTCTTCCAAGTCACGAATATCTTTCATGGTCAAACCATGCCATTTGTCTATCCAGCAAAAGACTTGTCGATGAAAGTTAAGAAATATTTTTCGCTCCGTCTATCAGCGATCGAAAGAGAATCAATCAGAAATGATAAGACAAACATAAACGAATGGTAACTCACTTTTTGAATAAAACTTTCAATACGATTTTGAACACCAAACCATTTAAATTCACAGGTAACCAATTTATAGGAACACATGACCGGTTCACAAGTTTTCTGTTATTTATAAAATCCATTCATTTGATAAGAAAAACAAAAACAACCAAACATTTACTTACTCTCCAATCATCGGATAATGGTCCACGATTCGTTTTTTGTGATTTAAATTTTTTAGGGTCTTCATCTGGTTTATAATCCTAAAAAACGATTTGGAAATAATTTCAAATTGTAAAACCAAACAAACAAAAAACAAAACATACCGATTGATTAACAGGATCGTTGGCAATGTCTATGAAAATTACTTCACGTTGTTTAAGAAGTTGTTGATCCAAATGATGTGCATTATCTTGTGTCCCTCTATCCGGTGCATGCATTGTTTCGATTACCAGACGAAAATTATCTTTCATATAATCAGGATTCGTAATAATTGTCCGACAATATGGATATGCATTCCATGCTTCTTCATGTATTTCTAATGATCCTTTAGGAGCAATAAGTCGTACGATTGAAGGCACCTTTGAATCAAGGTGATATATTTTGTACGTGTATTGACCTTTATCATATTTACCATCCAAAAGTGGATAATTACTAAATGGTTCATTTTTTACTACTTCAACACCTTCACCACCGCCTGTTTCATTTTTCGATGCTTCCGCCACACTAAACAATTGTCCTATTTGATACTGTTATGAAAAAAAAAACAATATCTTCATTATTAACATTATCAATGAGAAAAGACATGACTTAAAAACGCACCTCTTCAACCGTCAATGGTAAAACCACACGACTATGTTGTTTATTGAACAAACAGATCGGATTAGTTGTTGTTTTTTTTTGTAGAATATATCCTTTTGATACTTACAATTCTTTGATGAGCATGATTGAACAAAAACAACAACAAAACTTTGGAATATGAAATTATTATAACAATTTAACGATAATATCCGTATTCGAAACAATAATAATAATAATGAAATGACAATTTATCCAACCGAAATTATTAGTTATTTAGTTTATCTATTTATCTAATGAAAAACAAATACCAAAATACAAAAAAATGTATTAATAATCATTATCTCTCATTGTTATGGGTGTTTTTTTTCAAGGCTCATCACATAGATTTTCAACTTACCAAAGTAAATATTTTTATTTTAAAAAATGAATGAATGAATCAAATATGCACTGTACAGGATATTGTCAAATTGTGATGCATTGTTGGCCACAACAACAAACAACAAACAAAAAAAAACGACAACAGTATGGGACGTTCGTTACTGATTGAAATAATGATGATGATGATGCTTTTGTGACTAATCTCCAAGCCCTCGCTCCTATCTATTTCTCAACTCGCAGACACACACACACACACACCAGTGAAACAAACTATGATGACACCAACAGCCGTAAATGGGTGTCCTTCGCCTAATACTCAAGCGCATGCGGTTGCCGCAAATGTCCAACAAAAATCATCGTTGTCAATTGACAAAACATCCAATTCATACTTGAATAGTTATTCATTCGACTAAAAATAGCTTACGCCATCTATCCATGACGAATAAAAAATTTTATTTAAAAATAGTGTTTTTCATTCGATCGATAATTTTGAATAAAAAAAAAAAAAAAAATTATTGAAATGTTTGAAATGCCAGAAACCGGACGCCCAATATTTATTTATTTCATTGTGAGTAATCATCGTTGCCATATTGTTCATAGTTATTTTCGGGAAATACGACATTCGATGTATATGGTCCAGTTCGAACACCTTTGATCGGTGGATAAGGACCACTATTTGACACAGGTTTTTGTGCAACTTGCATTTGTACCTGGCCATCACTACAACCTTGACATACAGATACTGCAACCGGACGTGTTACCAATGTTTTTTTTCGACGGAAAACAATCGTCGGAACACGAACCATAACCGGTACTTTGTTGAAACCAAAACCAATTTCAGGTGATTCTTCTACATAGGCTTTTGTACGTACATATCCTGCTGCTGGTACTCGACTTGAAAACAATGAGCCTAATGAAAAAGACATTGCCGGAATTGCCATAATTGTGATGAACAACAATAATAGAATTGTTTGCATGATGATACTACTTTCTACTCGCTAATCAACAACAACAACAAAATGACAATCATCTTAACAATAACATTCATTTGAAAAAAATACGTACGGACAATCTCATTTTCGAAATGAAAAAATGCAATTCACTTTATATATTGGACACACAAACTGAACAAATATCGAATGATTCACACAAACAAACTTCGAAACACTGAATTGAAAATGAAATGACCAAAAAATGACCTACACCTGTCGCTTATATAACGAATTTTTCTTACCTGAATTTCAAAAAAAATAATAATAATAATCATAAGTGTCTAGTCTTGATCACTGTTTTATCTGATTCGAACATTAAAAAAAAAATTCATACAACTATCCTGCCTGACTGATCATTAATGATAAATTGCTCATTAGATTCAAGAATTCGACCATTTATGGGACAGGTTTTTTTTTTCGTTTTTCCAATGGCGATAATGTCATCATTCATTTTCACTAAAGTGATTCACCAAAAAAAACTAGGTCAAAGATCAAAAGGTCACCAACAACAACATCAACACTTAGGAATGTTCCCACCACCATCCAACTTTCACTAGCAATGAATGTGTTTCGATCGTTTCAATTAAGTAGTTCGTAGACCATTAATCAAAATGATGTTCAACAAAAAAAATTACAATCTTCACATCGAAATGAAAAAGCAAAACATCAATAAAACCAAGTTGGAGGTAAAAATAGGAATTTCATTTTAGCTAGATTCAAATCGGGTTAAGATAGATAGATGTGAGCGATATATTTATTAATTTCATCAATATTGAAAAAAAGAGAAAGGAAATAAAAACCCGAAAGCATACAAGGGCAAACGATACTGACAACAATGTTCTATGTACAGACATTTTTAATCATCATCACAACGTTGTGGTACCTGCGTTCCTGGCGATGGTTCTTTAATCAATGATTGTTGTTGACTGGATGCAAAATGATCGACAACATGTTTTGGTTGCATGTATGGTCCAAGATGTAAAGTTGTTGTTGTTGATGGACCACCACCAGGGATTGCCGGATTTGGATTCGAAGTAAACATCCTTGGTGGTTGCTGTAGATAGGCAATGTTAGTGTTTGTTTTGGATTTGTAACAAGAAAGACGATTGTTGATTCGAGAATCGATACGTAACTCTTGCTGAGTGAAATCAAATAATGGCGGTAGATCGTGATTTGACCATTTTTTGTTTGGATCACGAAGTTCATCGAAAAATTGATGTGCACAAGCATTTAATGGTGCAATTCGATGTGAAGGATCGTATGCAAACAGTTTCGATATGAGATCTAGGGCATCTGTCGGAGCACAAGGAAATAATAGCTGCCAGGATCGAGGATACACCTGAGGAAACTGATAACGTGCATATTTTGGATTCATGGCCAAAATCTGTTCTTTGGTTGGCGTGCCTAGTTTCGATATAATACAAACCAATTGATCAAGACCACTTTGTTCGTAAAAGATTGGCTGACCAAGTAACAGTTCGGAAAAAACAACACCAGTCGACCAAAGATCTATGTAAGTAATGAAAAAAGCATCAAAATAATTATATCGTTTTTATCGATATTATTTCAACCCAAATACAAACCTATCTTTTCAGTATAGTCGGTAGCACCGAACAGTAATTCGGGAGCTCGATAGAAACGAGCACAAATATATGATACATGAGAATCGCCACGACGTAAATGTTTGGCACTGAAAATTATCGAATTAGGAAAACAAATAATGTTTATGCAACACTTACCTTCCAAAATCGCATATCTTGAGCACACCCGTTTCAGGATTGAAAAGAAGATTGTTTGGTTTGATATCACGATGACAGATACCTTGCGAATGAATGTAGGCTAGACCACGAAATATTTGATACATACATAATTTGATTGTCAATAGATTGGTGGCAGGTACAGGAGATAATGAACAAAGATCACCATGTGGAAGTGATAAACGAGAATTTTTTCGAATTTTATTATTCTTCTGGATTAACATGTTCAAATTGGACGGTATATATTCCATGACCAGATTCAAAAATATATTCGAATTCTGTATTTAATCAAATAGTGATGCGAATCAACTCAATGAAAAAATAAATAATAAAAATCATAACATACCTTAAGATGATCATATTCAGTATGATAAAAATAATATAGCAGTGTAACTATGTTTCGATGATTAAGCTGTTTCATCAATGGTAATTCACGATTACGGTAACGTTTATCTTGTAGAACATGTTTTATGGCTACTTTTTCACCTTTTATGAAAGCAGTACGAACATGACCAAAAGCACCTTTATCAAATACTTGTTCCAAAGCAATACTTAATTCAATTGGATCACTATCTTTATCGGCTCGATGATTATTTTCATAGACGCTAAATTTCCGTTCAGACATTTTACTGCTGCTCATATTTCCAATATTCATAGCTATAGTTCGACCTTGTTTTTCGGTCGGATGGTTGTGTGCTATAAGTAACAAAATAATGATAATCCAAGTAATTAATCTTTCCTAACATCATATTCAAGAAAAATCACATACCGTTCAGAATGATTTGCATTTGTGAATTCATTGTATCGAACGCAGACAATAATATAAAAACACTATATCGTTTCACAAAAAAGTTCCCGATTCTTTAAACGAATCTAATCGGAACAGTGTTATATCATTTAGGGAAACGAATTGCCAAATACGGTTAAGATTTGACCATCGAATACTAATAATGTTAATAATGCTACTGCTGCTGCTACTGCGTTCAACTTAACAGACGATGAATCAAATGATTCTTGTAAATGACGTATTATATATCCGCAGACAATTGTTTTACAAAGCACAAGAGAAACAGGCTAAACAAAAGTAAATGACAATCATTCAATCGTCAAATCATCCAATCCAAATCACAAGAACTCAACAATATTATATGTTAGCTGAACAAAATGAAATTGCTTTTGCTCATAATTCGAATTGCGCATGTTCCAAATGAAAAATTCACCTGTCTCTTTGAATCGTTCATCACTATCGATTCGATAAATATATCGATTATGATGTTAAAAATTCGAAAAAAAATTATAGCGCGTAAATTTCTGAACACCGGAATGATATTTATACAAAGATTTAAAAAAAACAAACATTGATAGAAATGATCTATTGAGTAATATCAAGGTTGGTCGATTGCAAAGGTTGATCAAGTGATGAAGCATCGATGGCCGAAAGCAAAGAAGTCCGTAACTTTTTGTTATCAGCAGCAATGCAATTGATAAGCGATACAATTTGCTTGCCAGTGTAGACATTGGTTTTTTGGCGTATCCATTCGGTAAATGTAGATTCGGTAATATAAAAAGCTTTGATAAATTCTTCCACGTTTAGCCGTTCATTGGCTAGATAGCATTTGAGATTGCTTTTGCTTGTTCCAGTTGATCTTTCTTGTTGATTGTAATATGATGTCATTAGCTTTTCCATATGCGACAGAAATTGTTCGTAATCCAATTGCATTAAAGCTCGACCTTCGTTCGTACATTTGCGGACGGTGGAAAAACCTTCGATAAAAGTTCGATTTGAGGCACGTAACAGACATTCCCAAATAGTGATCGGAATTCGTCGAGACAAGTTTTCCAATTTGATCAATGGCATATCGTCCAACAAATCATCACCGATGGAACTATCCGAAATGACGGCAAGAAAAGACAAATCATGCGATTGCAGTAATTGGCGATAGGAAATATCAAAACGGCTCAATCCATCAATAATAACATTAACATATGTCGAATGCATAGATGGTATCTCTTTCAGATCCCAACGAGTTTGTTGCATCTGCTTGACTATCGTTTCATAGGGTAACAATTTGGTGGCTACAGCGTATAAACATTGATACTGCAAACTTGCAACGCTCGAACACATCTATAGATCGTAAGTTTAATCAACCAATCATCATCAGTCAAACAAAACAAAAAAAAAGCTTACCTTGTCATGATAGAATTGAAGACTTTTGAATCCATCTTCTGATTTTTGATTCGTTTCCACATTAGATTCGTTTGGATCTGGGCTGGACCGTAAAAATTCCAATAGCAATGGACAAAGATGATAAAATTGACGGGCAATAAATATCCTTGTAAGTGGTAAACAAAGAGAAAATTATTCAATCAATTCATTACAATCAATCATATCCCTTATTCTTACATAGATTGAATGGCCATAATACGTTCAACCAATGCATAGTGTCGATCAGCCGATTCAATGGGCACATAGTCCGGAAGAGCAGGACATGGATATTTAGGCATTTTTGATGATGGCGATGATGATGATGATGATAGACAAGTAGCAGGAACTTTCGACGGAGATGTAGTGTTGGATGATGACGAACCAGTTTCTTCATTCAAAATCAAACTTTCATTGATACGTTTGATAAACGAAGAGAATTTATGATTAAGCTGCAATCGATTTGATTGTTGCTGTAAACCTATGTTGTTCGATGATGATTGTTGATTTGAATTTGTTAATGTATGAACAAGCCACGGTACTGGTAATGCATCTTCGGCAAAAAAATGATAGACCGAATAGAAATAATAATCAAAAAGTTCAAGTAAAGCTTTGATGATATCATGCGAAATCGGTCGTAACAAAAACATTATGTTCATATAACGACCCATCAATCGAACAACATTCAATGCTGTGTTGGTTGTCACTATCTCCATAGTGGAGCTTGACACAATCGCATTCGTCGTAGATTGATCGCTGTCATCATCGCTGTCCGAATCAAAATCGAATGTTTGCTGTGAAACGATTGAATCACGAGTAATTAGCTCATCGAAAGGCGATACAGTGGACAAAACCATTTCATCATCATCATCATCGACATCATCGTTTGGATTTAAATCGGTAAAATAACGACGTTCTCTATTTGCACCAGAAGCAACAGGCGACAACAACAATGTATTGACTTTAGCCGTTTGAATATCTTTTTTTGTTTTCGAATATTTGCCTTCGTTTGCTTTCATTCGTAACAATCTTTGCTTGATGAATGAAAATTCATGTAGATTTGCAATCAATTCAAATTCATCACAGGTTTCGATAGGGCAACGTGTCCAGATTTCATTTTCAAGAAAAATTTTCAATTCAAACATCGATACCTGATGATAGGATTGAATATAAGCTCTGGTTTGTTGATATAAAGTATTTTGCAATTCCAAGGTTGAACTGTGCGATCGTTGTTGATTTTCATCATCATTATTATTTTCCACGTTCGAATCATTTTCCGCCTGATACAATTGACAGAATTGTTCACCAATCTCAATCATTCGTTCGGATACGGTCAAAATTTTGATAAATTCTTCAAAGCTAAACAATAATTGATCTTGATGGTGATGATCTGAATTTTGTTCCAATGATTGATTGGTTGATTGAATTTCGGACGGTTGTTGGACAAATTTTACACTAGAAAGAAGAGTTCGTATTTTGTGTTGAACATCTGACCAAATTCTTAATGCACCATATGAAAGTTTTTTGATTGCAAAATCTATTTCTTCTTTGGTTAACGAAGCGGATGGTTTATGTTTTTGACGTTGATAGAATGTTAAACATTGGTGATAATTGGCCATTACATCCCATAGTGCACGACATAAATCGACTAAACATTGTAGAAAAGATTCTGGATTTAGATGTTGACAAAGTTCAATCAATCGTTTGCTTTTAAAGCTAGATTGACCATGAGCATCGTTCGATGAATGATGATCAGGTGAAAAAAGTTTAACATAACCAAGAACAATACTAAAAGCTTTGTCATGAATTGTATTGGCAAAATAAAGTTGTAATTGTTGTAGAGAAAATTCTGTTTTATCAAGCTGAGCATATGCTTGGGCCAGTTGTTGATATGTTCGAAAACAAAATCGATCACACATTTTACCCAATACAGCATCCATTTGATCACCAACCAATTGAATAGCAGCTAATAATCGATCTTGCATTTCAGCTACACAACCATATTTTTCCGAAAGTATTTCAAGCATCTCTAATTGTTCACTTAATAAATTAATGGCAGTAGCAAAATTCTTCTCGTATTCAAGCATATAACCAATACGTTCGACTGTTTGTTTTAATCGTTTGATTGTTTGTAAACAATCAATAATCTGGACAATTGTTTCTCGTTGTCGATGATTATCGATAATTGTCATACTGGTTTCGGTAAAATCACGTTTTGATTCACCGAATGCTCGACGACCATCAGCACAAATTCTGATGGCTGAAGCTAAATCCTGTTCAATACATCGAACACGAATCAATTCTGATTGAAAGTGGCTATCGTTGGCCAATATCATCTGGGTCAATCGTTTTGATACGATTGTCTGTTGACGTGTTAGTTTCTTTTTTTCCGTTTCAATATAGTTAAGTAATTCCATGGAATGATCAAGTGAAGGTAATTTTGCTAGAACACATTGTTCCATTATTCTAGCCTGACCATTATCCTGTTCAACTATTTCATTATCATCATCCACATGATCAGCATTTTGATTTGGATCGAGAAAAAATTCCGCTCCGATCGATTCAATAATACGATCTTCATCATCGGCATCGGTAAATGTTTTGGCTATCTCTTCATAAGGTGACAATGTACGTTGACTTCTTTCCTGTACATATGAATTTATCAAACAATAATTATATTCGATTGCAGCCGATAAATCTAATGTCGGTTTTCCTTGATCATCATTATTGCAAACACTATTTTGTGGTGATAAAGTCGATGATTTTGGTGACAAAACTTCGGTTGAACTTTGCTATTAAAAAATAAAAATGATTTTTTTGTTTTCAATTTAGTTGTTCAATCATGATCAACAACAAACAAACAAACAAAACAAACTTACCACTTGTTTTAAGATGGATCGAAACTTTTTCTTACCAATTTCCATAATTATTTCAAAATAATTATTCCAAGTTTGTTGATATTAATCCATTATTATTATTATACAACGGATTTGTTTTACTCAATAAAAAAATGGTCTGCAATAATTTTTTAATGTCAATATTGCATCTGCATGCATGTTGACAGTTTCGAATGTTTTTTTTTTTTTTTGAGATTCGTGTACGTACTCTGTGTATGGTAAACATTGATTCTTCGAATTTGCAAATTCGATTTTTTTTTCTTCGTTCGAAAATTTTCAACAATTTTTGTCAAATCAACAACAATGTCCTTGAAAGGTGTTACATAACCAAACCTGATAATTAATTGATAATTATGAAATTAATTAGATATCATCAATTTCGCAAAAGCAACAATCGAATGCATCGGTTGATGTTCAAGGTTGTTATATTTTTTTTTTGATGTTCGCGACAAACTGTGAAATTTTTTTTGTTTTTTAATTAAAAATCCATCAAAATTAACAACAGCAACATCAAGATATTAAGGAATGATATATTTTTTCCGGACTATTGGTGCGTTTTGTTGTTGATAAACGATTGATAAAAAGCTAACAATATTAATATAAATTTTATATATGATTAAAGCCTATAGAAAAACAAACAAACGAGAGGATATCTCGGGAAAGATTACTCGTCTAAACAAATTGTTCGAACCAATAATTCACAAACAACATAAGGGTCCATATTTGATGCTGGTCGTCGATCTTCAAGATAACCATAACCTTTATCGGCAACACTACGTGGAATTCGTACCGATGCACCACGATTCGCAACACCATAGCTAAATTTTTCCATCGATGATGTTTCATGTTGACCAGTCAATCGTCGAGTATTATCTTGGCCACCTTTTGGATCATAATTGGTAATGTGTTTATGATGATTTTTGGCTAATTTTGCCATTGCAGCTTCGATTACTTTCATTCCACCAGGTGATGACATTGCTATCGTTGAGAAATTAGCATGACAACCGGCACCATTCCAATCACCGGTCATTGGTTTTGGATCAAACGTAACGCCAATGTTGAATTCTTCGGCAATTCGATGCAATAAATAACGAGCCATCCATAGATCATCAGCTGCTTGTACACCGATTGTTGGACCAACTTGAAATTCCCATTGTGAAGCCATTACTTCAGCATTCACGCCACTAATCTCAATGTTTGAATAAAGACAAGCACGATAATGAGCTTCGATAACATCTCTTCCGAATGCTTTACCTGCACCTACACCACAATAATATGGTCCTTGAGGTGCAGGAAAGCCACCCGTTGGCCAACCAAGCATTTTATTCGGTTCATTACCATCGAGCAATGAATATTCTTGCTCTAAGCCGAATGTTGGTTCTTCAGCTGCTGCTTTTTCCAATGCTTGAACACAAGTATGACGTTTGTTGGTCACATGTGGTGTATTATCATAGTTGATTGTTTCGCAAAGAACCAATATATTTTGACCTTGTCGCATTGGATCAGGATAAATACGAACCGGTTTCAAATAAATATCAGAATTTTTGCCCACTGATTGTCCAGTGGAACTACCATCAAAATTCCAACGTGGTAATTCTTGAACTGTTTTTGGAACAAAATTCAGCGTACGTCCTTTGCTACGAACATTCTCGCCTGAACCATCAATCCAAACGTATTCAGCAATAACAGCATTATCCGGTTGTTTTAATGATCTATAATTGGCCAAAACGGCTGCATTCGATTCCAATCGTGTATCGGCAATCCATCGACCTATATGACACATCAATCATATTAATTCAAGACATAACATTGGGAATACTTTACTTTGAATCATCATCATCATTAAGCCATTATTTTTGCCAATTTTCGATGATTGTTGACGACTGAATCCAATCAAACCAATTTTCAATGCTGAACGAAACATTTTGTTGGCAGTATTCAATCAACTGAAATCAAGACAAACAGTTCGAAAAAAAGCAACGAAATGAAATTAATGAATTCAACCAACGACTCGTGTTTTTTAAATATAACATTCTGAACATTTTTTTTTTTGGTTAGGACTTTGCCACATTGCAAACTAACACTGTGCTAACAAAGCAATATTTTTGTCTCTATTCATTCGTGAAGATCAATTTCATTCAAATGAAAATTGTTTGCTTTTGCTTATCCATTTGAACAATGGCTTGGCTTTCATTTCGATACACATTATCGTTCAGGTGTCCTGTGTCTGTGTCTATGTCAAAGTCCAAAAAACAACTTACCCAAAAAAAAAATTTCCAAAAAGATCACCACAGAGACACTAAAGTTCAACACCACCACCGTCAAAATGACAAACAAAACTGATCAATGAATTAACGACGGTCAAGTTAATCTCATTTGCTCATCATCATCATCAGATGCTTTTTTGGGCATGTGATGATGATGATGATAGAATCGAGTGGCGCCAAGCCAACAACATCATCAACATCCATAGTAACAATATTTAGTTTTTTTTTGCTATACACACATTCAGTCAGTCGTTTACTTTAGCACAATGTCAACTTGATCGGTAAACGTTGTTGAACCACCACTGCCACTGTTTTTTCATCAACATAGTCATTATATCACTATATCACTTTCACTATATAGACATCTTTATCACGCATAAACTACACACATAAACATTTTTAATTCAAATTCCTAAATTCTTGAATCTCAATGGACATCAAATGATTTCATATCACACAAACATGATCGCCATGATGATCGGAATCCTGATTGATTTGATATCAAATCATATATTAATGATGATAATCGTTTGGTATACATGGTTTGTGTATATCCGGAAGCACACCAGCTAAACTTCCCCTTTATACATTTTAGTTTCTAATTGAAAGCCTAAATTTCAATTTTATTTAATTTTTTAAAATCTTAAATTTTAATATGATTGAATAATCATACGTAATACAAGAAAAACAATCAAAGGCCATGTAGTTGCTATCATACCCAACAAATATTCGATCATTATACGTTTTGGTTTTCGTTGTTTTTCCATAAATGATGGTACAGTTTTAATGTCGCCACATCTTTGAATTCGTTGTTGAATAAGTGTTCGTGATACAATACGACGATCATAAGCAAGGCCTAACCATGCACAAAAATCAATAAAAGCAGTAGCTGGACTGAAACAATGGCGCCAACCATGTTCACTAGCAGAATAATCCCATGGAAAAACATGATGATAATTATGATAACCTTCA
>ERZ500997.158-NODE-158-length-18700-cov-8.265111_pt1 | contig 18700 bp, 18 predicted proteins | sample MGYA00248826_ERZ500997 | MGnify/ENA primary metagenome ERZ500997 (study PRJEB25958, sample SAMN03398524) | human skin metagenome | study: EMG produced TPA metagenomics assembly of the Human Skin Microbiome Metagenome (human skin metagenome) data set.
AACACTCATATACATATACAAATATCAAAGAAAAGTCGTCGACGTGTTTTTTCTCTGAAATTTTTTTTCCATATTGAAAGGAAAATATTCTTGAAAATTTCCTCAATATTTTGTTTTTTCTCTTTTTCTAATTTTGGATTATTATATTTTCAGATCAGATTCTCTAATTGAAAAAAGAAAATTTCCACTAAAAAACATCAATAAATTTACTCATTGATTTATAATATATTATTTCATAATTGAAAATCATCGATGCTGATGCATTCGAATAATTATCAACAACAACAACAGCAATTAATATTGACTACAACGACGTCGAACATTTCAACGAGCCATTTCGTTCAACGAATCAATGTATCAGCAGCAGATCAATCGTCAATTAATTATAAATCACGATACCAAAATGATTTCAATTGCCGGCATTCGATTTTTTATCGAATTTTCTTCAATTCTGGTCCTTGCTTTTCTGTGCATTATGCACGAATTCACCGATGTTACCTGGGCAAAACAATTTCATTTTGGTAATTACCATATCTATTGTATTTTATTTTCATTTATATTTTTTACTTATAGATCATTCTTCCGCCAATCAAGCTGCTTCATTCGATGATATCGAACATTCATCATCGACACTGAATCAAGATCAAGATGATGGTGGTAGTAGTAGTGGCCAATTTCATCATAATAAAAATCAAGCTACATATGTTCGATTCTCACCAGAATCGCTAACTTTCGGCTATCAGTATGTATCGAAATTGTTTAATATTGAGAAAAAATTGATTCTATTTTTTCTTAATTAACAATATAAAATTAGTTCTATTGGTATGCCGATCATAAAAACGGTGCATATTCATAATGATGATGATGAAATTACATTGCAATTGATCTCGATATCAGGCAACACTGAACATTTTCATTGTTCATTTTTTGAGGAAAAAATCCTCCCACCAAGATCAAATACTTCATTTCAAGTGGTGTTCCTTGCCCGTCAAGAAGGTTTAGTCAATAATACTCTTTATATACATTCATCAGCCGGATCATTTCCGTATCGTGTATCAGCATATGGTGAACATAGCCCGTTTCGTATCAGGCCATTGATCGGTGCACGTGTTCCATTGAATTCATCATTTGCTTCGTTGATCTATATTTATAATCCATTTTCGACGCCTCTACAAGTATGTTTGTTTTTAATCATTTGAATTTAATGAATAAAATTATTTAACAAATATCATTATGTAGCTTACAGAAATGTATACCTCAGGTGGTGGATTACATTTAGAATTACCCGATGATGAATATGAAGCGCCAAGTTCGTTGTGGAATGTACCACCATATGAAACACGTCCAGTGATGAAGGCGCATTTAGTCGCTCGTATTGTATCAAATCATACATCTTATATAAGGATTCGTACAAGCCAACCCGATATACAATTGATGCTACCAGTCGAAGTTGAAGTGAGCAACTCACCCGGTCTCTATTCGCCATTAGATACATTGGATTTTGGTGTACTAAGAGCCAAACATGATCCACCGAAAGCATTGCCAATACAGGTTATAAATGCCGCGCAAAAATCCGTCTCTGTTCAGAGTATTGTTGTAACACCCATTTTCGATGGTCTAAGTATTGCTGATTTCAGTGGTCCAATCAAAGTTCCACCACAATCATCCAATCCTTATCATGTGGCCAAATTGATACTTGATCCCAGTCAATTCTCCTGTATAGGTTTATGTTTAGGAAAAGTTTTGATAAAATCAAAAAACAATCAATATAAATTGACGATTCCGTTTATTGTTCGAGTTATACAAGGGTAATTTCTTATTTTTTCTATAATTAATCCATTTAAAAAAAATTTCAATCATAACAGAGAACTACATTTCAATGGTACACAATCACATTTCTTTATGAATTCAAGCTCAAACTATCTTGAACAACGCGTAATGAATGTAGAAAATCGTTTTGATAATCCAATCATTGTACATGATATAATATTACCGGACGAGGCAAAACCATATTTTCGTTTGACCACTAAAGCCCCTTATTCATTGCCTATAACGTTACCGGTCGGAAAATCTTTCCCGTTATTGCAGATTGAATTCACACCATCACCTCAGCTTAGTCATTTTTCAACTGTGTTTCGTTTATTGACTAATCTAAGCTATTTTGATTTGCCTTTGTATGCTTATCAAGGAAGATTGGAGTTGGTATGTTTCATTCACTGAATTGAGATTTTTTCGTCATTCTCATTTTCATTTTTTTTTGAAAAATAGTTTATACCAAATTCTTCAGACCAAAGTAAATTAGATATGGGCCTGGTCGGATTGAATGAGCAAAAAACATCAACATTTGTGGTTGCAAATCATAATCCAATAGCAATACGTTTGATATATTGGCAATGTAATATTACCGGATTGATAATTGAATTAGTCGGTACTAGTCAAGGTAATATAAGCGCCATAAGTCAACGAATCGAATCATCATCAATACCAATGGAATCATCACCATCGCCTCCTGCATCGACATCGACTCGTTCGTCCGAGGTTTGTTTTTTTCATCTCGTTTGGGATTAAAATTTATTTTAGTTTTATATTTATACAATATGGTTGAATGTATGTTTTTTTCTCGTTTGACAGTTTCGATCACTTGAGCCGAACCATTTTGCTGTATTTCGTGTACATGTTCAAAAACTTTCTAATGAAGGCGTTCATAATGGAATGATTACAATAATAACTGCATATGAAAAATTGACAGTGCCATTGACAATTAAAGTATTAAATGGAAATCTAATGGCTGAACCAGTGATATTGCCAAAAACATTTCCCGGAAAGATCGTAAAATCAATGTTAAACATAAAAAGTAATTATAGTAGTACAATAAAAATCAAAGGAGCTTTCATCGTACCCAAAGATGAACGTTTCAAAATCAAATTAATTGATCAATTGATCAAACCTGGCCATGACAATCAGATACAGATACAATTTGATCCATCCGCAGCATGTTATCAGAAATTATGTTATACAGCATTGGACGTAGAAAAAGAAGTTGGCCATTTATGGTTATTGGGTTCAGGACTTTATTCTGATACTGCATATATCGATAAAGAGCTATATAAATTATTACGAAATCAGTGGTTATCAATGACCGAATTGGATCGTAAACCAACGGTAAACGTTCGTCTACAGATTGATGGTTTTGGTTCATTTGTAGCACCTATTCAAGCACATCAACATTGGCCACGGTTAGCGAACAAATTGGTCATTCGTTTTCCATCTATTCGTGTCGGGCAAAAAGTGACTAAAGAACTTTTAATTGAAAATACCGCTGATCGTGAAGTATTGGTACAAGCAATAAACGTCATTGATTATCCAAATTCAGAAATCCTATTACAACTTACATCAAATTCAATATTTCATCAACAATGGTCGAAAAGTGATTTACAAGCAATACAATCGGCAATTCGTAATGGCCATAATCGATCTGCATTCTCTTTGCATAACAATACGATTGCTTCCAATTCACAAGTTCAACGTATCACCGAATGGTTAGGTGTAGAACCGAATGCCAATTCGTATATAATGCTACTGCCAGCCGGTGTAAGACATCGTTTAGCCGTAACATTTAACCCACCTGATGAGAAAAATTATACATCATTATTGATATTGAGAAATAATCTGACTATAATTGATGTTGTCATGTTACGCGGTGAAGGTGGCCGTGGTTTACTTAAAATTGGAAAAACATTACCCAATACATTAAATTCACGATTAGTGTTTGATTTTCCTGAAAGATCCTTGGAAAAACGATGTCGTAATCTGATATTGGCTAAATCAGGTATAGACTCTCCTCCATCATTATCATCATCATCGTTGTCAAGCAGTAATAATCATAAACCAGTCAGTTACAATACGTTAGTGATGCGTGAACGTTTCAAAGCAGTCAATATTGGTCGTATGGCTTTACAGATCCGTAACTTTCTTATCGATGGCATGCCTTGTGAAGGTCACGGTTTTCGTATTAGCCGTTGTGAGCCAATACTTTTGTCACCAAATCAAACGGTTGATATTGAGATTTTGTATTCACCCGATTTTACTCAGCATACGATAACACATGAATTAACCATTATGATTGATGATGATGATTCATTGGGTGCACAACGATTCTTACTTGTAGCCAATGTACCATCAAATTTGTTACAATTATGTTTAGAAGCATTACCACGGCCAATATGGGAGCCACATCTTTATTATATTCTTGTCACAATGGCTTTGTTCGTTCTAATACTTTCGACTATTGTGGCCATATTTGATGGACATCGAATTGCATTGAATTATTACAGTTCAAAATATGAATTCTTAAACAACGATCTAAGTACAACGAAAAAACATGATGGTAATGATGATGGAAACAATGGTGGTAATGCTTACAAATGTGATAATGATTTGAGCAACCATAATAATTCATCATCAGTAATTGAATCTGCAGGACATAAAATCTTAGCTAATGGATCTTCAAATTGGGCAATAGCTAATGGAAAACATAATCATCCGTATTCTACAGTTGGATCATCATCAAATCATAATCAATTATCGAATCAAAAAGTAAGAAATCGTCGTGGTGCAAAACAACAACAGCCGATACCTAATGGTAATCTACATCAGCATCGAAGAAGTCAATCGAAATCTACAACATCTGAGCCATCAACCACTAAACAACAACAGACAGAAACAACTTCGAAACACCACCATTCCAACGGATCCTTGGATTTTGATTACGAGTCCATTACAACGGTAACAACAACACCTTCTACTAATCATCATCAAAATTCATCTTCATGGAGTCATCTAGCACAGTCGGATTTTTTAAGACAAGATTCATCATCGTCCGAACATAGTAACCGTTCTTCAGATTCATCTAGTTTTTTTGCGTCATCAATATCAAAGCAGACGTCTTCATTATCTACACGTCTGAATCAAACAGATAATAAAAAATCTCATTCAAATGATTCATTGGATGAAATGGTGGCTACACCAACAACAAACACCGCATCAAATAATAACTCTGGTAATAATTCACCCAATGCTAGTCGTCAAGGAAAGAAAAGTAAACGAGAATCATCTACATCAAAATCAACATACAAATTACCAACATCGAAAACAATGGATAAGACTCAAACAGAACAATTTGCGAAAAAACCAACACCAACTGTAAGCATGAAAATCAAAAATGTTGCTAAAAATTTAGACAATGGTAAAAAGGAAAAATCTTCATTTAAATGTAATTCTATCTCTGAATCATTAAAATCATCGCAAGAATCATTGACATCAACAAAATTTGAACAAATTGAAGCAACTATCAATCAGGATTTTATGCCCACAAAAACCAGATCGGCAACATTACCATTCACACAAAATGATTCAAATCAACAGCAATCAAAACCTACTAGTGCATTGATGGCTAATAGTGATTCATCAGTGTATGTATCCGAATCTAATCTATCATGGAATCAAACATCGGCCGTATTTCAATCGAATTCGAATGAAAATGAAAATCATTTTGATTCATTTCGTACGGTATCGCCATTTAAAACTAATGCTGAACAGAATTATTCATTTTCTTATAAATCAAGTCATAATAAAGAGACAAAATTTGATGCATTTCGTACAGCTAAAGAATTCAATCATGCTACAGGGAATTCTAAATCCGGTTATTTTGGTTACTATGGAGTGAATGACAAAAATAACAATGGCAAAGATATTTGGGATTCACCTATCACAAGCTTTGATACCGGTTTGTTTTTCTAATTGATTTTTTTATATATTCTAAAAATTATTCTTTTCTTTTATATTACAGAATTGGCAATGAACCAATTGGTCAAACAAACTGAAGAATTTGCTGCAATCGATGAAAAAGTTGCCGTTTCTAATAATAACCGATCATCATTTAACGGTCAACGTCGTGGTGGTGGACATTCAAAATTTCAGACAACTTCACCAATCACAGATGATAAATGGGAAATCGGTGAATGGAGTAATGATCTTCTGGAACGTTGTTCACCATCATCCACCTCATCGAAAGGAGGAACGTCTTCATTGGGTGTTAACAATGGAAGCAATTATGAATCTTCAATGGCACAGATGAAAAAATATCCTCATCATCATTCACGTTTTCCACAATCGATCAACTATCAAGAATATCGTAATAGTTTGAATGATAAAAATCATAGCTCAAAAATATATGGAAAACAATTATTTAACATGAATGATTCGAATATGACTCATATAAATAGTAAATCACTTCCGCAGACAACGGCAGTAGCATCAGTTGGAAATGGTTCATATGCAACACCAAGAACAATATCGCCATCACAATCGACATCAATATCACCACCAGCACCGGCTGGCCATAACATAAATTTGGCCAATGTTCAATCTAGTCTCTCTTTAAATCCAATGAAAACAACATCAGCAGCCGTAGCACCACTACAATCATCATCGAGCCCAATCACCAGTCCTGGCATTTCAACTACAACTTTTTCACCCGTTATTGGACGACCTACCACCGCTCAACAGCAGCAGCAATCATCGATTTTATCGACGCAACGGAATAAATTACTTTCATCTCCACCCACAGATTCGAATCATTTTGCCATGTTTAATTCTTGTTTGGAAAAATCATTAAATCAGAAAACACCATTGTCATTGTTATCACCATTTAATTCGTCATCGAATTCGGCAAAAAATTTGCTCGGTCAGTTGGATTCACTTTTGGAACCAACATCCAAATCACAATCGCTCGTGTATGAACAACAACAGTCAGCTGTTTCAAATGGTTTGTGTGTGGGTGGAAAGATAGTTAACACTCCATCTACAGTAAACGTCAATTCGCTATTACAAACGACCAGATCATCGCCATGGAATTCGGAATTCAATCCAACTTTGGATTCATTGCTTACATCTAATAATTCAACATCAAAAGCAGTTGGCTCAGGAATCACTGGAATGTTCACCAATCTTGCCGATAATCATGGTCATCAAGATTCTGTATGGCCATCTTCAGCAGCCGAATCAACTTGGCCCTCATCAATAGCTTCTCCATCGAACACAAATATTTTTTCCAACTTTTCCGAATCAGTTAAACCATCTGTGAACACATTTAGCAGTGGTTTATCACCAATCGAATCTTCATCGGCAAATCGAATTAATTGGTTGTCAGCGAATTCGTCTCCAACATCAGCAACGAATAACTGCCACTCACACACTATGATTGGGTCAAATAATTCTACTCAAACATCTTCCCAATCTGGCGGAGTGTGGTCCGCATTCGACACTCCATTTCGTAATTATATTCGAAATCCTACATTCAATGCGAATGATAATGTAGATTTCAATTCATTGGTTCAACCTCCTACGACAAACCATCATCATCCTACAACAATGCATCAAGATCCTGTTGGCGTTTCAACAACACCGGTCGTTTCTTCAGCCGCCACTGTTTCCCCTCCTGCTGCATTTGTTGATAATAATCCACCATCATCTACCGTATTTGAGTTATTTGGTGGTAAATCACCATGGGCACCACTAAGCTCATCACCACCGAATTCGACTACCGCTAATACGAATGTTTCTGGTGTCGATGCGACAACAAATTTTTTATCGCCTTCACCAACATCTGCTGCTACATCGGAATTATTGTTTGGTCGATTATCACAAAATTCATCACCAGTTTCATCATCAAATGGCTCTACAACTTCGGCTAGTTCGATTTCAAGTAATATGGATACAACAAATTCTACTAAATGATTCAAAAAAAAACAAATTAAAACAAATGCACCGGAAAAAAATGTTTTTTTTTGTTTAGTCTGATGCTTTTTTGTCTTCGTTTATTCTTTCTTCTGATTAACTAAAAAAACTGAACATCATTAGAAAATGAAAAAATTATTGAAAATCATCTTTATGAAAAACTTAAAAAGAAAAAAAAATGATTGCAAATTTATTTCGATAAATCTCGATTGTGATTCTTGACACATGATTGATTGATCCAAAACTATAATATATCAACATTACGGCTGTATTGATTCTTAATTGTCACATGTCTTTTTTTGTTGAAAAAAAAACAACTAATAATTTTTGTCACTCTTTTGCTTTCGCTCTTTATTTGTCAAGTTTGGCTTGTTCAATTAAAAAAATTTTTGAAAAAAAATAAAATATTTTTATTTTTTTCAATTATTCATTATTGGATTGCGTTCTTCGACCCTTGCCAAAATTTTTTCAGTCATTTGTTCGGCTATATCAATATGGCTACGAATTTCATTACCCATCTATGTTTGATAAAACCATTAATATTAGATTGGTTGTTTTCAATTTGACCTCAATATATTACCTCTTCACGAAGTGTTGATTTTTGATCCGTTTCTTTTAGATTAATGAATATATTATATGCACATCCATATACAGCTGTTCTTAGGCAATGTACACTGACCATTATATCGCTACTGGTTGGTAGATGAAATATTTCGACTAATTCCTCAATGATTGGCCATAATTTTGTTATAATTCTTGCTGTTGTCATTGGTATTTCGATTGCATGACGGAGTCCAGCTTCCATTGCCGATTTTCGTCTATTAGAAAAAAAAATTTTACACTTATAAATCATCATTGTTTACATATAAGTAGCTACACACTTGATGATATTATCTTCACTATCTTGTGGCAAAGCTCTAGCTTCGAAATATTTGTTAAATGAATTGGTATCTTCATCAACCAATGATAGAAATTTAGCCACAGCATTATGCAACGCTGGTATTAATCGACGCATTTGTGCGTCTGTATGTTCAAACATTTTTTTGCCATACGATAGCTTGGCGACCATTGATGATAATCCACAACCAAGTGATGCTACTGCAGCTGCAACTGATCCACCACCTGGTGCACTAGTACGATCAGCTACCATCCAAGAAAAATTGGCAAATGTTTGATTTACCAATTTATCTGGATCATCTTCTTTGATCAGATATTCAATAATACGTTTTTTCGGATCGAATGATCCAATCGAATTCAAACCTAATCTATTAATAGCCAAATGTATTTTTTGATCTTCTTCTAGAACAAATAATGATTCTTTTTCAATGTAATATTCTGCAGCATCCAAAAGAGCTTTCAATGGTATAAGTCCAACTATTTCACTGCCAGTCACGGGCAATTTCAATTTTAAGCTTTCCTTACAAACTTCTTCGTAAACCTTATGTATGGATGTAATTTCATAGTCCAATATGTTCACCGTAACCTGAGCAATATTTTGTTCTTTCAGATACCAACCCATACCTTGGACGCCTTCTAATCTTCCTTTTTGACCATCCATACGATTCGAACGAATTATCAACGCTATACGATGGGCTTGTTCTTTAGTCGATACTAAATTGACATTGTAAGCAATTAAAAATTTTCTAGCACCAACAATCGAAGCTCCCCATCGTGGTCTGAATGCCGGTTCACCATAATCCGGCGTCCATGATGGATCTTTTAACTTTTCAGCAAGGCCTTCATATTCTCCACTTCGAATTTGTGGAACTTCTCGTCTTGATCGAATAGAAAAGAGAGAACAAAAATAAATACACAAAAAAGATATAGACGTTATGTTACCGATAATCTTGTTTGGAAGCAAAACCATAAAGATAGACAGGAATATCCAATTCCGAAGCTAATCGTTTTGCACATCGTCGTGCACAATCAGCACAATCATCCATGGTCACACCACTGACTGGTATGAATGGACAAACATCCATTGCTCCTAATCGTTTATGTTCACCATGATGTTTACTCATATCGATTAATTTATATGCTACATGTGCAGCAGCTAATGCTCCATCTATTACCGTATCCGGATCACCAACAAACGTATATACCGTACGGTTAGTCGATTGACCAGCATCTACATCCAATAAAGTAACACCAGGAACAGAACGAATTGCATCAGCGATTGCATCAATAATCTAAGATCAGAAAAAATGAAATTTATGTATCCATTTCAATAGTTAATCGAACCTGACGATTTCGACCTTCGGAAAAATTCGGTACACATTCGATGATTTTTTTCATAATGATAATGATGATGGCCACTTGTTAAACGATCAAGATGGGAACTGAAGAGAATTTGTTTAAAACTAAACATACACGTTAGATTTTTTTAATTGAAATATATCATCCAATTTACAATTTTTTTTTCTATAAACACCAGAAACAAGTTTTTTTACTGTTTTTATTTCGAAGAAAATAACGACCAACATCATCAATGGACCTTGAGATTGTTGATGATTAAGTAGAAATTTTGTTTTTCCAACCTCAAACTTGTTGGATAACTTATCGAAAAAAATGAAAAGAAAAAAACTTGAAATTAAAACAAACTTGTCGCCATGATCTATCAGCATAATCAATCAATCGCAATTGATAATGAAAATAAAAAGATTTTTGTTGTTTTATTTTTATTATTATTATCAATAAAATTATTAATATTATTCATCATCATCGACAAAAAATGTTGACTTTTAATTTGGAAAAAATAAAATAAATTGTCAATCCGTTTCGGTATGATTGGGCACAATGATAATAATCAAAATCAAAATCATGAAAAAAATTAAAACCCCTATGAAGTGTTAGTGACAAACAAGGTTATTTAAATAATTTGTGGGTAAGGGTTTTTCCATTCATTCATTCATTCATTCATGTTCACTATTCGCACATACATACATAATATTCGAGTGATCCGAATAATTAAATATTGAATTGATTAGAAAAATTTATTGTATGTGTATGTGTCAGTGTGCGATAATCTAGAGATTTGAAAAAGATATAGACTTTACTAAATAATTCAAATTAAAAAAAGAAAAAAATTCAAATAATAATTATAATTAATAAGCAACAATTGATGATATGGATACAAATCATGAATAAATCATTGTGTAATGAAAGAATATTTTTTATGCCGCTTGTATTTATTTTTATTTTATTTTTAAAATAAATGAATGGATGAAAGTTTTTTTGTTGTTTCATGAATTTTCGGGTGATTAATATTTTGATTATGAGGATGATGATGATCTGCAAAGCGGTATATGAATGTTAATCATGAATAATCAAATGAATGGAAATGGATCGATAGAGCCGTACGGTGATAAAGCCATACGAAATTAGTTTTCATAATTCATTGCTTAGAGATCATTCTTCAGTAATTGATCGACACCTAAAGGCCACGGATTTGAAGAATGCATGGTTGCCATTGATGGTGTATAGGCGGCTGCCGAACTATTCGGTACCAATGTTACTGGTGCCGATACGGTTGGCAATGAAATCGATGCAATCGATGATACAATTGAAACTGGTGGTAATGGACCAATTGCAACGGCTGCCTGTGCCGGTGCTTGTAAAGTAATCGGTGCTGACATACCGATCGATGCGGTTGATTGTACTGAACCAGGCGTGGGTTGCGGTTGTAATGATGCAACTGATGTGTTTCCATGAGGTGCACCACATGCTGCTGCTACGGCAGCCTGTCCAGATGCACGTATCTGATTCATTTGTTCTAGTAAATATTCATTTGTGGACAATAAATCTTGCACCTGTTTCTTTAGGTCATCAATACGTCGTCTTAGCGCCGCATTTTCTTCCTCCAGATATGATCTTGATGAATCGATCGTTGGTGGTTGTTGTGAACGAGGTGGCTGTGAATTCGCGTAGCCACCTGCAGCACTACTGGCACCATAAGGTGTATCGTGCATTGGATTAGTACCACCATAAGTATTTCGTACATTTCCAGATGGGAGTGGAGGAGGCGGTGGTTCCTGGTAAGCTCCCGAATATGGACCATTATTTTCAAGATGATACATCGAAGATTGTGGATCATAACGTTTTCGTTTATTCTGAGGTGTCGCATCGGCATAACCATCATATGAGCCATAATTTGAAGGCATCATTGTTGCGCTGTTTGTTCCAGCTCGATTATAATGTGTAGGATAATCGACCATATGTGAATTAGGATAATTACCACCTCGCCCATTAAATTGATTACCAACGCGTGCTACAGGATTGGATGCTGAAGATGGATGATGAAGTTGTTGTGGATGATGATGATGACCATATTGATGAAAAGAATCGTTAGCCGGTAATGGATGACGATATTTACATCGTGGACCACGACGACATGTATTGTTGAGATAATCTTTACAAACAGGTGCAACATTACGATCATCGGACGGATATTGAGCTTGTATATGTGGTGGCAATTTCCCCGTACTACGATATATTTCCTCTTCTTGTTTAGTGCAATGTAAAAATCGGCAATTATCTCGCCGACATTCACGATTTTGATAATCATGACAAAATACATATGGCTCTTTGTTTTTCATCATATCGGTATCATTAATATCCGGATGTTTATAACGGCATGATTTACCACGGCGACAAACATTACGTAGATAATCTCTACATACATCATCCTGTTGATTATTGTTGGATGAATTATCATTGTTGTTGGATGATTGATTGTTGGAAGTTGTTGCTGAAATGGTAGCTGTTGACGCAACAGAATCACCACCAGCAGTTGTAGTCGAATTATTTGTTAAATCATTGTTTGAGTCATTTTTGGTATTATTATTAATCGAAGATGATTCATAACCATTGTTATTATTGTTGTTATTGGACGTATTTGTTCCGTTCATGTTTGTTTGATAATCTACAAGTGAAAAATATAGATGAATATTTGCACTTTTACATGTAAATTTTGATGATGACGATTCTGTCAAATTTGAAACTTGCCATTTTCATTTTTATTGGTCATTGTCATTGATGATGATGATGGAAATGTTGATGTCGTGATCACATTGCTCGTCGTAGACATAACAACAAAAACAGATTTTTTCCAGTAATTTATTTTCAAGTACAATTATGATTGATTTAAAATCAATCTGGCAATGATAATGATGATGACTTCAAAGATACTTTAATCATTCACAATTTGTACAAGTTATCACAATAAATATCCAAAATCAAGATGATTATGATATCATTGATGAGCTAATATATGTTATCGGCTCATCGACTATCGATCGATCAGAATGATTTCTCACAAAATAAACTTTAAAAACAATTTTATGATAACGTTCTAAATTCCCGAATTATGTTTTCGGGTTTAAAAAAATTGAAATTCTCAAATCGAAACAACATTCAATAATAGCAGTTATACGCGGAAAATTGTGAGCCCATCGGTACACACAATATTGTAACAATAACATATATTCATCATAAACACACTCTTTTTCCCATTCATAAAAGACGAAATAGATGCCTAATTTATAAATGAAAAGTTTCTCTATTCATTCGCAATATATTTAATCCATCAATGAAATAAAGGGATGAAAAATTTTTCAATCAAAATTGTCAAAAACCTGATTTTTTTCAATTTCATACGTCGAAAGTTATTGACAAATCAACCGGCCATATATTTTTTTTTATTATTTTGGCATCAATTATACCTGCTCCCCCTATAGGTACTGGCCAAATATACACCCTCAACAAGTTCAACAACATTGCCCCATTGCCAAAAAAACTACGTTTTCTTTTGACAAAGACACCATAAAAGAAAATCAAAAATCATTACCATCTTTGAGAATCCTCGTCGCCATTAAGGCCTTCTTATTATAAGAAAATATTTTCATACTTTCAAATTATAAATTTCAACTTGGTCGCGAAATTTATTCCGTTTCAATTTTGCCATTGACATTTTCATATCATCATCATCATCATTGGCATAAGATCATGATTTGTCAATGATAAAAGCACAGTATGCATCTTGTTAGATGATATTGTGACTCTACTCATTCATTCAAAATATTTGTTTACTAATTTTCTTTGGTCTATTTTATTGAAATTAAATAAAAAATTCATCGTTCAATTCTGTGAAATCTAAAATTATTATTTGAAAATGAAATTAACAATCACTACGTTGAGCGATTTGATCATTCATCTTGATGTGTCCGGTGATATGGAACTGGAGAATTTCAAAGCATTATGTTCATTAGAGACCAATATTGATGCGACCAATATGTCAATCTTTTTCAACGGCAAACCACTACAAGAATCGAATAAAACGTTGTCATTTTATGGTGTTCAAGATGGTGATATGTTACTCGTGAAAGATGGCCGTGGTAATCAAACGATGAATAATGCGAATTTTCTTGGACAATTACCTCAAATGGATTTTTCATCGATTCAAGTGCCCAATCATCTTGTTCAGAATGAACGTCGTGAAGCTGAAAATATTTTTGCTACGCTGCGTTCAAATCCAGAACAGGTGGCAACTTTACGTGTGAATAATCCGCGTTTGGCTGAAGCGTTCGACGGAGGAATCGAAGAATTTGCTAAAACACTTCGCATACAACAAGAAGCTCGGGCTAAAGAAGATCAACGTCGTATTCGAATGCTGTTGGCCGATCCGTTTGATTCTGAAGCCCAACGAATGATTGCCGAAGAGATACGGCGACAGCAGATTGATTCAAATATGGAAACAGCTATGGAATATTTACCTGAAAGTTTTGCCGAAGTTGCCATGTTATACATTAATTGTAAGGTGAATGGATTTCCAATCAAAGCTTTTGTCGATTCTGGTGCACAATCGACCATTATGAGTAAAGCTTGTGCAGAACGATGTAATATTCTACGTTTAATTGATAATCGTTGGTCTGGTATTGCTCGCGGTGTTGGTACGCAAAGGATTTTAGGTAAAATTCATCTTGTGCAATTGGAATTAAACGGCGTATTTGTACCATGTTCATTTACTATTCTTGAACATCAACCAATGGATATGTTATTGGGTTTAGATATGCTTCGCCGTTATCAATGTTCTATCGATCTCAAAGCAAATGTTTTACGTATCGGTACAACCGGAACAGAAACACCGTTTCTTTCCGAAAGTGAGATACCAAAATTTGCACGTTTAAATGTGAATGAAGATATAGCCCAAGATGATGTACAAAAAGCTATACAGGAATCTTTGAAAGAATCATCACCGATGAGTGGTGTATCAGCTCAAACTCCATCCACTTCAGGTCATCAATCAAGTATGTTTTTAAATTATAGACTTAATTTTTTTCTCACTAATTGTCCTATCACTTTTTTCTGGTTAAAAGGATCAGGCAGTAATAGTAGTACTGGATCACGTCATTCTGAAGCAGATATTCAAGAATTAGTATCGATGGGATTCAAACGTGAACAGGTCATAATTGAATTGGATGCATTTAATGGCGATAAAAATCAGGCAATCGCTGCATTGTTTGCCAAATCAATTATCGTGCCTGATAACCTTAAATGATGAATAGCCTCCTATTAAATCTCGATTCAAAATTTATATATCTATAATTCTTCAAATGGTATAGCCATATTTAATTGATTTATTTTTTCAATGTAAAATATTATGATAAGGTCGAAAATTATTTTCATTTGTTTTTTCTACTCAGAAGTTTTTTTTATATCCTAAATGAATACACAAAGTTTTTTTCCATTTCAATTGCATTTTGGCTATTTTATATTGTAAAATTTCGATTCGAATTTGATTATGACTTATGGAATAATTCTTATATATGATGAATAAAATTAATGCATTTTATTATAATTCATCAACATCATCCAGTATCCATGATGATTTCATTTTACTAACATTTTTCTTTCAATCCAAATAAAAAAAAACAACACACTTAACCAAAACAAAAATATGAAAAAAATTGGATATTTATGTTATAAATCTCAACAACATCATTCTTACATATATTTTATCCAAATATAGACATTTTTATTTATTAATTTAATTATGATGATTATATAAATATTTACATGATAAAAACTTAAATTATCTTTATTAATCATAAAAATATAGATACGCACATAGAGATTCCGGTAAAATATGTAATATCCGCATAATAATTACATAAGAATGATTACATGATAAATGAATCAACGTCGATTCAATAACATTTGAAAATAACTTTTTTTTTCTTTTTTACCTTTTTCTTCATTTTCTTATTCGTAAGTGACGCAGGTAATAAGAATGAATATCTTTTCGTTGTTGAAAAAAATTCCTATAAATACTGGGCAACTTTTTTTGTTGATAGTTTAGATCGTTTTTTTCTCTTAAACCAACTGGCAATTTATCACATCATCAACATCAATCGAAATCGAATTCGTTAAATTCAAATATCAACATCATGGCTACAAATAATTGTCAATCAATTATGACAATAGTTTGCTGTTTGATTGGTTCAACATTTTTATTTACTTTGATGGCTAATGCATCACCATTTTATGGTAGTCTTAGTGATAATGATGGTATCATATTCACTGGTGTTAATGGTGAAGAATTACCGCGAATTATCAACAATAATAATAATCAAGATGTTTTACGCAGAATTTCATTCGGTAAGTTTATGCGGTAAAAAAAATATTTTTATATAAATTGAAATAATTTCAATTATGATCATTAGATTCGGATGATTACCTGAATCCATCATCGATACGTTCGGGATGGCTTATACCATCATGGCTAATTGAACAATCATTACCATTATCATCGTATAGTCAGATTAAAAGAGATTTTAGTAAAAAACACAAAAGTCGAGATATATTACGTGGATTGGCTGTTAAACGTAATCAAATGATTGATGTACCATCATCATCATCATCATCGTCATCTTCATCAATTTATCCACCACAGACGAAAGGAAATAAATACTAATTCCAAAAAAAAACACAAAAGTCATTATCATCATCACATCAAATGCCATTCATTCATGATTTTTATTATTGAAAATGAACAAAAATCAAATTGATCATTGAATAATTATATGTAGAGAATTGAATTCTTATAGCAATTAAAATGGTAGAAAGAAAAGAAAATTTTTGAATTTTTTAAGATAAATTTTCATTTAAAAATTTTTTTCTGAATAAAAACAATTTCTGAAAAATTAATTTAAAAATGATTGTTATTATCATCAATTTCGGGAATGGCCAAATTATCAATTCGTGTGTATGGTTTTTGCATACGACATTCATCACAATTACATCCAAATACATTGCATTTAGTTATACCACACCATGGTGTTGGTTCGGTACAATCTGGGCATAATGTTTGTAATTCATTATCATTACCTGAACAATTATATATTCGAACACGATGACAACAAAGTCCTTGACATTCTTTGATAATACCAATGATGATTATCCAAAAAAAGATTGTGATAAATGAATTTCTTAAAAACATTTTGTTCGTTTTTGAAAAATCCATTCGAAAAAACTAACGATATCCAAGTTGATCAATAATGATCACATGCAAATATCAGAATGATAAGATAAATTGATGAGAATTTTTAAATAGAACAAATTCGATGATGTCCTTTCATAACAAGCATGATTCGCTTTAAATGACAGATGCGTATTTTTTGTTGTGAAATATCGCATTTTTATTGTTTATATAATTTGATATGGATTGGTAACTCCTTTTCAAAAAGAAAAATTTCAATTATCACTAAACCAAAATTATTTATCATCATCAATATCATTCGATTATTTTGATCACAACGGTTATCCATTTTTATTATTTAAGATTGATTTTGTTGGTATTTGTAAACAAAAACAACAACAAACGTTGAAAACTTTGGATTGCAGCTAGATTTTCTTTGGTTAATTGTCTTCTTTGTTTTGATATAACAAAAAAATACAAATACAATCATGTCTTCCTCGGCACCAAGCAGCAATAATCAAGGCTATACACCTGTAAACGTAAGTTTTGGGATTAGAAAATGAAAAATAGATAAATTTTCGAATTCAAATTGTTTTAAATATATGTGTGATAGATGGAAGATATAGATGAATCACCAACAAAAAATGTTAAAAAAGCTGAAAAAATTGAAAGGTAAAATACTTAAATGATTATGGAGAACATTGATTTAATATAATAAATTTTATTTTAGGCTACAAGAACATGTGGATGAAGTATCGAATATAATGCAAATGAATATCGATAAAATAATGGAACGTGGATCAAATTTGGATAATTTACAGGATCGTTCGCAAAATTTATCAGAATATTCGACAGAATTTCGTTCTGGTGCACGACGTGTACAACGAAAAATGTGGTGGAAAAACATGAAGCTTAATATCCTAATTGGTATCGTTGTGGCCATCATATTGATCATTATAATTGGTATGCTTTTTGTTAACTTAACTATTAAATTCTAAATTTACTATTTTTCCTATAGTTTCATTAACTACGAAATGATTTCCGATGTTCGCATATATTTGAATGTCATTGGTCTGTTGTTTATACTCTTCTTTTTTTGCCGATACGATCATTTAACTAGCCTATTATTACGTTTCTTTTTTTTACACATCTAATCTTATTCGTATATTTGTCAGAATTCGGATTTTTGTATAAAACATGATAATTTTGCACTTACATAATTTTTTTAATCGAACATGATTCGTATAATTTGATCCTGGAAAGAAAAATATTTCAAATTAAATAAAATCGGTTTTAAATTCATTATAAAAAAAATTATCAATGAATCATACATAGAGTATATCAACCGGATATTGATATTTCGTTCCATAATGTATGGCCAATTGTTTTGCAATCAACATGTAATTATCAACAATATGAGGATTAAGA
>ERZ500997.159-NODE-159-length-18676-cov-8.264433_pt1 | contig 18676 bp, 20 predicted proteins | sample MGYA00248826_ERZ500997 | MGnify/ENA primary metagenome ERZ500997 (study PRJEB25958, sample SAMN03398524) | human skin metagenome | study: EMG produced TPA metagenomics assembly of the Human Skin Microbiome Metagenome (human skin metagenome) data set.
TTAGCAAATCCGAATTTCAAACTTAACGAGAATCATTCTTTAACAAATCCAAATTGGTAAATTAACATGATGAGAATCTTCATTTAGCAAATCCGAATTTCAAACTTAACGAGAATCATTCTTTAACAAATCCAAATTTCAAACTTAACAAAAAGAGAATCTTCACTTCGTGAATTCAAATTAGTCCGTTCATAATCATTACATTGCTGCCATTTGACTATTATTGTTTCCAAGAATGTATTTGGCGCCTTTTCTGACTTACAATAAATTTTAAAGAAGATTCATTTGTTATTAATATGGATCCGAAGAGCATTTGCATGATTCTTATTGAGTTGAGTTTGTTATGTTGAATTAAACATTCTCACAATTGATGACAATGATTTGGCGCTTTTTCTTTCTTCGAACAAATTCTTAACAAGATTTTAATGTTATTAATACGGATCCAATGAACATTCTCATGATTCTTAACTTCTGAACAATTTTGTTTCTTTCAATTTGACTTTTTTCTAATTCAAAGCAATGATTTGACAACTTTCTTTCTTCGAAAAAATTTAAACAAGATTCATAAGTGATCATTATAACATTTGCATGATTCTTAATCATTGATTGGGTAAATGAAAATTCTCTTTTTGTTAAGTTTGAAATTTGGATTTGTTAAATGAAGATTCTCATCATATTAATTTACCAATTTGGATTTGTTAAAGAATGATTATCGTTAAGTTTGAAATTTGAATTCGGTAAATGACAATTCTCTTTTTGTTAAATCATTAATGTTTTTACCTAAATTTCTCTTTTCATATTGAAAATTTTTCAAAGTCCGATTTTGACTTAGAAATTTTTCAAAATTTAATTTCGATTAAGAAAATTTTTAAAATTTTGATTTTTCAAAGTTTAATTTTACAAATTCCGATGCTGACTTGAAAATTTTTCGAAGTCCGATTTTGACTAAAAAATTTTTCAAAGTAAAATTTTGACATAAAAATTTTTAAAACTTTGATTTTGAGTTGAAAAATTTTTAAGATTTTGATTTTGACTTGAAAATTTTTTCAAATATCGATTTTGTCTTAAAAAATTTTCAAATTGCAATTTGGACTTTAAAAATTTTTCAAATTTTAATGATTTTTTCGCTATTTCAACAGTTTTTGTATTCAATTGGTTACAACAGACGACACTCGAGTGAAAATTTTGAAAATTGCCTCACGTGATCGCGCTATTTCCACAAAAATAGTCAAAAAAAGTTAAAAAAGCCTAAATTATTTTTCTCTGTGTATTTACGACTCGAAAAAAGTTATTTTTATAACAAAAATAAAAATAATCTTTTTAATTTTTTTTCATCAATTTCATTATTTTTAACTAATAATTTTCATAATTATTTATAATTATTATCGTTTGAAATGGGTGTTCCAAAATTTTACCGATGGCTTAGTGAACGTTATCCATGTATTAATGAATATGTTAATCAATATAATGTAAGTTATAAACATTTTGTTTGGATGAAAATCATATTATAATTTAGGTGATAATATAATGATGTCATGTTTTTCAGATACCTGAATTTGACAATTTTTATGTTGACATGAATGGTGTGTTTCACATATGTTCACATCCAAGTGATGATGTTCATTTTCGAATACCTGAATCTCAAATATTTGAAAATATTGCTACTTATGTGAATTTTTTATTCAATTTGGTTCAACCACGTAAAGTATTCTTTTTATCTGTTGATGGCGTAGCACCAAGATCCAAAATGAATCAGCAAAGATCACGTCGTTTCAAATCAGCACAAGAAGCTATTGAGAAAGAAACTAAAGCTAGACGAATGGGACAAACATTGCCCAGTGATCCTCGTTTCGATTCTAATTGCATAACACCGGGAACGGAATTCATGAACAAATTACATTTGTTTATGGTAGAATTTATTGCTAAAAAAATACAAAATTGTCAAGAATGGCGCGAAGTCGAAATCATTTATTCGGGCTATGATGTACCTGGCGAAGGTGAACATAAAATTATGGATTATATTCGGTATAGTAAAACCAACGATTCATTTGAACATGATACTCGACATTGTTTGTATGGACTTGATGCCGATCTAATTAATCTTGGATTAAGTACACACGAGCCATATTTTTCAGTGTTAAGAGAAGAAGTTACTTTTGGTAAATCCAAACAACGACATTGTGATCCGATTCGCACAAATTTTCAATTATTACATCTTTCCATTTTACGAAAATATATTTTTCACGAATTCCAAGAACTAGAACGACAAATGAAGTTCAGATTTGATCTCGAAAAAATTATTGACGATTGGATTCTTATCAATTTTCTCGTTGGAAACGATTTTCTACCTCATGTACCAAAATTTCATATCAACAAAGGTGGAATTCAAATTTTATATGATACCTACAAATCTATATTGCCTGATCTAGATGGCTATCTCAACGACTCTGGTACATTGAACTTGAAAAGATATCAGAAATTTTTGGCAAAATTATCAGAACACGATTTGGACATGTTCAATCAGAACAATATGGATTTCAGCTATATTGATGACGTGAATGACATAACTTTTGGCAGTGGTGTTGATTTGGGACAAAATTTTGATTTCGAAAAAATGCAAGAATTAACCGAAGAAAATTCTCTTCTTTCGGATACCAATTCATCTTCTGATATTGATGATTCATCCAGCGAAAATGAATTGGATGATGAGTTTGTTATGCACAAAAATCATTATTATACGACCAAGTTGGCATTCAAAGATTTAGCAGCCGATGTTCCAAAAATTGTTTTCGAATACATCAAAGGTATTCAATGGGTGTTGCATTATTATTTTGATGGTTGTGTTTCATGGAATTGGTTTTATCCATTCCATTATGGACCTTATGTTTCTGATTTAGCCAAAATTGATATTTCTGAAGAATTCCATTTCGAAATGGGAACTCCTTTCCAGCCATTAGTACAATTATTAGCTGTTCTTCCTCAAGCAAGCAAAGAAATCCTACCCAAAGCTTTTCAAAAACTTACCTATATTCCTGATTCACCACTGATTGATTATTTTCCAAATGATTTCAAGACGGATTTAAATGAAAAAATTCACGATTATGAAGCTATTATTTTGATACCATTCATGGATGATCAATTATTGATGAATACTTTTGAACAGTACAAAAATGGCTTGACTTCTGAAGAAGTTGAACGTAACCGATTTGGCTTTCATCATCTATTGAAATGGTCGGATGAATCTCCCGAAATTCGCGATGCGTTTGATTTGGATCGATTCCCTAATGTATTTGATCAGAAGATTCCTCTAAATCAATTCGTTTTACCTCGTGAAATTATATACAAAGGTGTGCGGAAAAATGTCGATTTAGATGCTGTAAATGGATTTCCTTCATTTAATGGCATTGATTATTCTGTACGAATGGAAAATGCTCGAATTAGAGTATTTGAGTTTGCTTCACAAAATCCAACTATGATGATTGATGTTGAAAAGAAGTTCTACACAATGGAATCTTTACAAATTTTGGCAACAAAATTTTCCGACAAAATCGTTTATATTAATTGGCCATTATTAGCTGAAGCCAAATTGGTTGAAATGATTGATAGTGAATTTAGATATTCAAAAGAAACCAAATCAAAAATAACTCCAGAAGAGTTGCGTTCTGCCGAAATATCATCACGTAATCATTGTCTAATGATGAAAAACAAAAAAGGAATAATATTAGAATCTGTTGAACAGATGGTCAAAGTTTTGCCATTACAATCACAACGATATATTATAAGCGGAGGAAGAATTCAACTTCACAAAGAATGGTCAACAACATCGCAATTTGTTCCTATCGAATTGGTCATTTTTGAAAGTTCAATAGCCCATTATCGATCATTACCAGTTTATAAATCCTTGCATACAATATTTACTAAGGGTAAATCATTTTATTTAATTGCAAATCCTTATTATGGTTACAAAGCAACAGTGGTGAAATATCTGGCAAAAAATAACCATGTTCAAGCGAATGTCGTTGTTTCTTCTGAACCTGATTTTAGTGAGATTGAAATGGAATATTCATACATAATGAGTGAGAATTATTGCACTGAAGGTCGTGTTGGATTTATGGTCAAACGGGAATTGAATTTACCCGAAAGCGTTATAAGACGTTTGTTGGGCTCAGTATTATGCAAATACCAAACAAACAAAGGTCGGGTGAAGCGTGTCAATGTTGGTCTTAAGCTTAAATCTCGACATGATGGTGAGCTATATTGTGTTCCAGGTTATTCATGTATGGATCGAGATGATATTTTTTTTCATAAAAGTGTTATCAATATTCTTCTCGAATATCATGCAAAATTTCCTCACGTATTTGAAATGTTGATTAATCACAAACCAATATACGAATTGGAAAATCTTTTTCCTGGTTCTAATTTGGACCAAAGGTTTGTTTTCTATTATCCTGATGATTAGAAAAATTATTTAATTCTATTGATTTTTTTCGTTTCATATAGTGAAAAAACAAAAGCCTTGAATAGTATCAGAGACTGGTTAGATTTGCAAGAATTTTCAAAAATCGGCACTACGCGTGGAAATGCCAATTATTTGGACAATTGTATTGTGAAGGCTATTGAAGAGAGAATTGAATCTCATATGGTAATTTTTTCCCTATGATAATATAAGATTTTTTAAAAACTAATAATTATCCTTTTTATTAGGTTTTGCTGTGCGAAGAACAAACATTCACGCAAAAATTGCATCCATCAAGTTTTTACATACCAGAGTTCATTCTCAAAGGAAGCTATCTTCCTGATGCAAAAGTAAAATATCAATTATTTGATCGAGTTGTGAATGTGAAAACATCAATTATTGTACCATTTGGTGCTAAAGGAACTGTGATTGGTATTTATTCTGGTAATGATCACTTGAATAGATTCACACGTTTTAATAATGCGCCAAATGAAGAAGTTGAAGAAGAGAAAAAATCAGACGATGATTTATTATCTTCAACGATTGAAGTTTTATTTGATGAACCATTCGAGGGTGGTTTTTCCGAACGCAGTTCGAAATCCAATATTTTCAAAATGCATGCATCTTATTTAATTAATATTTCACATGGAATGCGGATGTCGAAAAAGAATGTCAATTTCAAGAACGTTTATCAACCAATTCAATCGACTGGACATAAACAATCAACTCATTATCAAAATAATTCTCGTCCCCATTTCAATCATAATAATCATCAATTGCAAACGCAAAAATCGAGTAATATACCAATGAATAATACACCTCAAAAAATTCAAATAATGCCCAGGCCTGAACAATTCAATGAATCACCGAACAAATTCAATCATTCGGAAAATTCTCGGTTCAAAGCTATTTCTAAACCGTCATATGCTGGTATTGTTGTTGGTTCTAATGTTCAAGAACAATCTTCAATCGAACAAGGATTTCAACCTTCCAATGAGGCTATTCATTTTCCGAATAACCTACCATTACCACCGAGTTGTTGGTCTTCTGATGTTTTGGGACAAATGTTTTCTGGTATCAACATAAGACATGCGAATCCTAATCAGATGAACAATACAACTCCTACAAAAATCGTAAATCCAATAAAAAATCCTGAATTACCACCACCACCACCACCTCATTGGATCGAATCAATATATCATAGAAAAAAGTAAAAAGATTGGGAGCCCGATCAAAATCCACCTAACGAAAATGATTAAGTGAGAATCCAAAAATAATCAATAATGATGTAAAATTTATTTAGATGTCATATTATTTTTGAAAATGATAATAAACAAGAAATTTAACGGAAATAAACTAAGATGCTTTGGATTATCTATATTTAATTTTTTAAGGGTGTTTATCATTGAAGAGGTGGTATTGTTATAATTAATGAATAAATTTCTACACCACCATGAATGCACAGATGGTTGATAGTGGACAAGGCACTGATTCGATGATAAAAATCATAAACGTAACGACCACCAACACTCACTTGATATCGGTTGCCTTCAACTCGAATCTGCAAATTGAATGCACTATGTCCAAAAAATGGAAAATGTGTTAATTCTTTTTCCGGTTGACACCATTGTTTTTGTTGATAAGAATTTCGTAAAATTGCCTTGGAATCCATATAGATTTCCATATGAAAAGGAACATTTGCGTTAGGATCTTCATAGGGATTGGAACCTTGATACAAGCTGATATCGAAACGATTACCTGTCACACGACCATCAATGGTAAATATCATTCCAATTTGAAGCCCTGAGTTGATTGGCAATAAAAGAGGAAGTTTTGGCCATTTCAAATCGTTCACAATATGACTATCCTCTGCTAAAGGATGGCTTACCATGGCAGGTGGTGGTTGTATAAAAATATTTTCGACTTCAAAATCACCTTCATAGCTTAGTAGACCAACGCTTTCGAATGGATGTCGGTGAATGAATGTCACAAATTCATTATCATTTACATCAATTCGGTATTGCTTAGGTTCAGCTTCGATGCATAAACGAAAATTTTGATTTTGAAGTAGCGGCCTTGGTAACCGTCCTCTTGTTGTTCTTTCCTCTTGTCCCCAAGTTTTACCTGTTCTCGAATTCAGCAACGCATAGCCAGCAGATGGATGAACACAAAAATGCATAGCGATATCACCATTTTTAACTAGGTCTTCACTGACCACTGATGCACACCATAAATTGATTTCGAATCTCGATGCAGCCGGATTAACTTTACCTTCAATCCAAATTCGAGTGTTCTGTGTAAGTCCCTCATTCAGGCTGAGATAACGGCTTTTAGACTAAAATTACACGTAAGAATTATTAGAATCGAAAATAAAAATTAAAAAAATTAACTTTTATACATTTTTGTTTGCTGGTAAAGTGACAACAGAATCGATGAGTTTTTTAGATTTTTTCAAAATGGAATCCATTTTATTCAATGAAATCAACAATGATTTTAAACAAATTCGTATCTGTTATAAAGGAAAAGAAAATTTCGACAAAAATCAAAACAAAAATACTGCCAACAAAAAAATTGCCTTGAAAAGATGTATAAATGAGTCATATAACGGATTTTTGTTTGCTAACAGCACTGATGTTACGCAATACAATGTCATAGATTTTTTTTAAAGAGTTGAACACACACGGGATTTTATTTTCAAAAAAATTAATTAATTACAAATTATTTGAATAATCTTGATTTTGTTACGAAAATTACAGATATATTTCATATAGAAATTGAAAGAAATTATTTTATGAAAACACAATAGGCAACAATATTTATGTTTGTGGAAATATATCACATATTTTTTTCATTCAAAAAAAATCTATCATTTTTTAAAATAATAAATATGACTAAAATGTGAGAGAACAGAAAACAGAAATTAACACTTAGAAAAAAAACATTTGGAAACTAATTATAAAGATCAAAAATCTCTGCTCTGATAGAAAAGAATATAACCGGATTCACTGTTCTTTTGCGTATCACTGGTTAGTCCAAAAAAATCTTCAATAGTTGACGGATCAATTTTGTCGACAATATCATCATCAAAAAGTAGCCAAAATCCAAAGGATTTTACAATACTGATATAATGGCCACGATTCGGTCCAGTACCACAATGAATAACGACGGCAACTAAATCGTATAATCGATCACTGCTATCATCATTATTAGATTTGTTGAATAGCCGAAGTTCCAACGGAAAGACTACACGATACGATAATTTTGTATGACGATTTTGGCTTTCAGTATATTTGAAACGTTTCAAATGTAATGCTAATATCATTGGTAATTTTTTGATGCGCATTCTTTTCTGTGCTTCTTGTTTGGAACAACAATTTTCACAATAATATTTATGTTCGGAACTAAGAGTTTCGGTATTGGAGAACACACGCAAACATTGAGTTATCGATGTGTTTTGATCAACATCAACACTAAGATCGAGAAAATCTTCATCTTTTGATGATAAGGATTCACAGTTGAGACATCTGGTTTCATTGGTTAACGTACCTTGAAAGATGTCATGAACCCATGTTTTCTGATTCTGGGCATTTTTGTTTTCAACATCCAACCCATTAAGCTGGTGTTCCGATGCTTTTTCTGCGCTCAACAAATCGGCAATTGTATTAAGAAGGTAATTAAGAAACTCATGGGCATCTTGCTGCATATAATTATCAAACACTTCATTTTCTTTACGTAATCTTGTAATGAATTTTTTCGGCGGTATTGTGCCAGTTTTTTTCTTTTGTGTAGCTATCGAATAAAATAAATCGGCCAAACATGTTAACAATGTTTCACGATTATTTCGTTTATTCTTGTTTTTATAATCCAGAACTTTATCTCGAAATGGTTTACAAAAGTATAGGGCTTGTAGTACCGAATTACAATAACAAGTATTGCCAAAATTAACCAAACCAAAATAATGTTCATTAGCCGGAAATTGATCATAGCCAATATCTTTTTCAAGTTGTGAAGCATTGTTACCCATCTTTGTGAATGATGGATATCATTTATTTGTCCTAAAGATTGAAAAAATGATATTTAGCAGTTTATAAAGTCAAAATACGAAACAAATATAAATTCGAAGAGAATAATAATTTTTTTTGCCCATCGACGGTCAACTGTTAATACAATGTTAGTAGTTGATACGAGTTTGATCATCTTGGACGATAGATGTCAATCGCTGTCGACTCAAAGACCGGTTGCTTTTCTTTGTATATTACTGATATCGATGTCTGTTTTGTAAATCGACTAAGGCATGCCACCTGGAAGTATGACGTGGTGTGTGACTGAAAGCTGTCGTTGTCGTCTTGATCGCCGAATAAAAACCCCCAAAAAGACAAACTAAATAAATAAATTCTCAAACTTGGTCACATTATTTTGATTGTAATCATTTCTCATTCACCGTTAACGACATTGAATTTAACAAAGATATTTTCCCATTATTTTGATTTTGACTACAAAGTTAAACAATGAATTTAATACGGCATATATTATTGGCATGTTTGTTCGTTTTGCCAATTCTTGCTCTATTCAATAATGGTATTTCCCGTTTTCATACACATAACAAAAGAGAATATTTAATTTTCATTTTATTTTAGCCAACAACTTCAATGTACAAGCTGTTGAAGATGATCCGGTTGAAGGAGAAGATTCCGATGTGAATGTTGAAACAGGTGATGTTATTAAAACCGAAGAAGAAGAAGATTCCACACTATCGGCTGAAGGATACAGAAATTCACCGGATGCCGATATAACTTACATGTTTACTAAACCTGTAGGAAATGGATTAGGTAATCAATTAGCTGATTATTTCTCATGAAATGATTTTTATAAGTATAATCGTTTATGAACACAGAATTGCCCGTAGGAAAAGAAGTTCATTTTTTGGTTGGTTTTATGAATAAAGGTCAAAAAGATTTCTTTGTCGACACAATGGATGCCTCGTTTAGATATTCTGCTGATTTCAGTTACTATTTGCAGAATGTATTTTCGTTTTTTTTCTAATTTTATTCAATTCATGCTAATTAATTTTTTATTTCAGTTCACAGCATTGGCTTACAATCGAATAGTCAAACCAAAACAAGAGGTCACTTTTAGCTATCAATTTTTTGTCAGTGAAGCCTATAGTCCTCGACCTTATGGATTGACCATCAATCTTTACTACCGAGATGCAGACAATATTCAATATTTGACTCCAGTTTTCAATGAAACTGTTAGCATTGTCGAATTGGATGAAGGATTAGATAGTGAAACTTTTTTCCTTTTCATCGTTTTGGGAGGTCTTGCTGTACTTGCTCTTATTGGAATGTATCAATTATTCCAATCTTATGGCGTAAGTATTCATTCATTTCAAATGATTATTCTTGGAAATTAATGTAAATATTTCTAGAAAAAACACATTCCAATGCCATCATCTTCGAAACCAAAATATGAAACTGGAACTTCCAACCATGAGGATGTTGATTATGATTGGCTTCCCAAGGAAACCATCAAACAATTAAGTAAGACAAATTCTTTTAAAATAAACTTTATTCAATTTTATTTTTTTTATAATCAAGATAAATCACCTAATCCGGCCAAGCCAAGTTCACCACGACAAAGGAGGACGAAGAAAGAATGATGAGATGATTTCTTATTATAACTAAATAAATAAAAATTTTACATAAGCATTTTTTGTATGCATCTTTTTTTGATATATAAAAAGTAATTTTTATCCTCATTTAAAATTCGAATCAGTTTTGTTCTCGATAGCAAATATTTATAATGCCCTCTATGGCAATTTTTTAAAAACGATACTTGAGACATCGTGGGCTAACCATTTTTTTTTTTGTAAACAATGTCTTCCAATTCATCTTCAAATTTAAATGAAAATGATTTTAGCTCAGAATTCCAGAATATTGATCTCGAAGATGATGAAAAAAAGGAACAGTTAACACGACCAAGTGAATATTTAGATTATCTTTCCAAGCAATTAATGAATGATTATGCCAAATATTTTCAACTAAGGCCGACTGCTCAAGTGAGCTTTTAATCAGTAATGTGATAATTGGATTAATTTTTTGTGTCATTTTTTTCATAGATTGAAGAATTGGATGAATTGTTGGAAAATTTATTAACACACATGGAAGAGTTTTATGGCCTTATCGAACAAATTCGAAATAATGGCAACCAATATCTCGATCAGTTTTCGATAATTTTATTTCCTAAAATCGAAGAATGTCGAAAATTATTCGCATTTATCGATAAATTGGAAAGAATCGTGAATCACGTTAGTATACAAGTATCATTGATGGAACGTGAAGTTAGTAAAGCCGAAAAAATGATGGGAGCCAAAACAAGTAAAGTGAAAAAATTGTTGTCCATTTTGACAAGTGGTAGCCAATCATCGGAATCACAATCAAAATTTCAATATATACCTCAAGACATTTTCAAAACTGAAGACTTGTTAAAAATGTGATATTAGTTATTAATTTTTTTATTATTCTTAAAATCTACAATAAAAATGAATGAATGAATAAATGATTTTTTTTATGAATTCTATAAATCATCCGTATTGTTTATAGTAACTTTTTCGCCTGGTTTGAATGCTGGTAGGCCACGATATGGACAACTTTCACAACGGAATGCATCGCCCAGATAACAGTTTCCACACGAAGATTTAACATTTTGACTATTGGAACGAATTGTATCCATCTCTTCTTTTTCTAGTTCTTCTTTCAATCCACACGAACAATTGGCACATGCTTTTCTTTGTTTTGTCGTTGCACAGACACGCAAATCTTCAGCTTTTGGTTTCATTTTGTCTTGTTCGTCCAACAATTCATCATCATCGATCAGATCACCATCAGTAATTTCATCTGCAGCCAATGTCCAAATTTTTTGCGTATCAATTTTGACAGCCGAACCGATTTCATATTCGGGTTTATGTGCTATGATCAAATCTTGTTCAGTTTTATCCACCACAAATCCATTTGATTTTATTAGGAATGTCAAATTGGAAACCTGTTGAGATCTTACGATTACAAATGTTGATTTCGGTTTCAATAGTTTGTATAGATGCTTCAATTGTTCATCTGTAAATGACTGTTCGACAGTGAATATAGCGTCGTATGCTTCTACAGATTAGAAAAGATTTTGTGAATAAAATTAGACAATAAACGGTAAAATTTACCTTCCACGGATGGGAGATCGTTTATGGCTTTATTTGACTTGTTTTTGCAGCAAAAATTGGATACATAGGAATTTTTTAACAATTTCTCATCTAAAGATTGGTCCAAAGATAGAACAGTTAGACATTCTTTACAATCTGAAAAGTCCATCTTGGATAAAAGATTAAGATGAGCAAATATTAAAGGCGTAAATAAAATGGCAAGTCACGTTGGTCGTTTTGCTTCTCGTAAAGAACGTTATGCCATTGGAAAATAATATCGAATGAAATTCTTCAATAAATTCGTCAATAATGCAATTTACTTTATTCCGTAAAATACTGAAAAATGTTTATCTATCTGCTAAGATTTTTCATCGCCCGAGAACATTCACCACAACTTGTGTCTATTTCAATCGTCAAACGTTCAATATCGGTGATTCCGTGCAGATTGAAAGATTTTTCACTCAGGAAGATGTAGCCATTTTCGCTCGTTTAACACATGATGATAATCCCATTCATTTAGATGAAACGGTAGCAATTGAAAAAAATTTTGCTAAACCTATAGTTCATGGTGCTCTTATCAATGGGTAAATAATTTTATTGAAAAGGGTTAATCAATTCAGTTGATTGTTTTTGTACAAAAGAGTCATATCTTCTATAATTGGAACTAAACTTCCGGGACATGGTAGCATCTTAATAGAACAAGATTTACATTTTCCTAATCCTTGTAAGTTTTTTTTGGCAAAATGATATCGATTATGTAATGAATTCATGTTTGCAGTATTTGTTGGCGAGAAGTTTATCACCAAAGTAACGATTACAGATCGCAAACGTAACATTTATTTCTGTCGATATGAATGTTTAACAATGGACAACAAGGTGATTTAATTTTTTCGTCTATCATAATTATTGTTGATCATCATATTTTTTTCAATAATCGTGTGTTACTAATTATTTTTTTTTCAATCAACTTGTATGAATGGTTGCTATGTTTAAAAAAAATTAGAAAGTAACGGAAGGCATGGCAAAAATATTGTTCCGTCCTTGAAATCAATAATCTACCATAACCAACATCATCCTACAACTGTTGAATTTTGCTGACAAAAAAAATGTCCAGAAGTATTTTTTTTGCTATCGACAAATTCTGGCGTAGGCTTGTTTTTGTTTCTAAGCATTTTTGAAACAAAAGAAATTATCATAAATGAACAGTTATAAGAAAGATATAATATGTTACAGTTATCATCATCAGTTGGTATGACGTTTCTAAACAACCCAACATCTTTGTTAATTGTTAGATACATTATATTATAAACATCATTTACGGTTATATTTTTACAAAAATTCTTAACATTTATAGCCCGGTATTTATCGCTATAAACAATATAAAGTTTAAATAACTCATGCTCAGTTGCATCAATCCTAAACAATATTCGTGATTTTTATTAAATAAAAAATACTAACGTTATTGGCAAACAACTGAAAACATTTTTTGCTTCTCACACAAGGTTTTTCCAGCATCATATAATGCTATAATTCAATTTCATCTATATCCCAACAATTTAACTTTTGCCATTATTGACGAATTTATAGGAAGTTTTTGATTATTTTTATCGTAATTTTTATCAGATATTTTTAAATGATGGATGTCGAATATTCAGCATCAGATTTTAAACAGAAATTATTTCATGTCGAAAATATTTTACGATCTACCGTGACTGATGAGAGGTATATTCCAAAGGCAGATAAATGGCGTGATACAGACAGTTTCAGTACGTATACAAATTTTATAGATTGTCATGAAGTTTTTCCCAATATTATTATCGGAAACATGTAAGTTTTTTTTGTTTAACATATCTGTACATTGTTGTATTAATAAATGAATTTCCTGACAGTTATTCTGCTCGAGCAAAACCATTTCTGAGAGATATCGGTGTTACTCATGTCTTGAATTGTGCTCTAAATCAATGTTTGACATATAATGATACGAAATTCGATCAAGAATATTATGAAGATTTTCGGATCAAATTCAAAGGACTTGAACTGGATGATATATGCTCGGAAAACATTGCACGTTATTTTGATGAAGCAATTGAATTTATCGACGATGCCATGGCAAGCGGTGGTAAAGTTCTAGTACATTGTTTGGCTGGCATTAGTCGTTCGGCAACAATTACGATTGCTTATCTTATGAAACGGCATTCAATGACCATCGAAAATGCAATCAAAACAGTTAAACAAAACAGACGTATATATCCGAATGAAGGTTTTCTTAAACAGTTGGTTGAATTAGATTTTAAACTACGAAAACGATCTGTCAATCGATAAACCGAAATTCCAATATCATTCTTTTTTCTTACTCAATTATTTTATGTTTTCAAACATTGATGAATTATCATTGTTTTTCTTTTCATGATTAGAACAATTCATTGTTTATTTTATGATCAATATTGATTCAAGTGACATATATACAATAAATAACAAACAAAATTTAAAAAAAGTAGTCAACTCAAAATTAAAAAAAAAACTGAAATGTAATGTAAAATAATATCGATATGAACAATATTCACCGATAATGGTGAGTTTGCAGTTGATAAATGTTTCAGTATGAGCTGGCACCTAAAATGATGTTGGAGGGATCAAGAAATTTGTGACAATAGATAATTAAGAATAAAAATATGAGTAATCATCATTAATTCATCTATTGATGAGTGGTTGAGAATCACAGTCGAAATTGTTTATATGTGGAATAGGTTCGAGCTCAATATTGAGATTGTCTTGATTGCCACTGTTGTTACTGAATTGTTGAATATTAACGGAATCGACTATAACCGATGAGATATGGCCGTGATCAACATCAATATTCGAAGCAACTATTTCTTCATCATTTGATAGTGCCTCCTTTTTCTTGTTGTTTGGATTATCTATCTGCCTAAAATAATCTTGATGAGCTGTATTAGTGTTCTCTGTGAGAACAACCGAATTAATGTCAATTGTTGTCTCACTTGTTGGAGAATTAATTGATTGATCATTTAGATGATCATTGGAATGGCTTGTATTGATGACCACATTCGAAGGGGTGTTAATTGGGACTACCGGGGGTGGTTGTTGTTGAGTATTACGATGTTGCCGTCGTAACATTCGACGACAACGCCGTTGACGTCTATATCTTCGATATTGATCCATATAAGAATTACTTATTCCATTTACATCATGATATCCGCCCATAGTGGATGCATAGCTGGGCGGTGGTTCACGAAATAAAACTGAATGTTCCAATCGAAATAATGAGGCATCCAGATCACCGGAAGATGGAAATGGAAAATCCATATTTCTAAAAGAAACACGATTCGATACATTACTAGCCATAGTTGTACGATATTGTTCCAAATGTCTAAGGGCGATTAATTTACAGCCGCAGCTGATAGCAATCACAATCAATAGGCCACAAATAAGAGATCCAATTATAGCAGCAGTAATGACACTATTCTTTAAACATCGCATCTCGTCACTTCCATCATAACAATCGGCTGAACGATCACACGTCCTATGTATAATGGATTAATGAGAGGAATTCTTTAGTTGAATTAGTTTACTTACCAAATTGAAGGTATGCATCGGCCGTTTGTACATAGGAAACTACCTTTATCTGGTCGACATAATTCTAATGTACAATTTTTTTCATCTGAATAATCAGCGCACTGTACAATGCCATTACAACGTTCGTCTAGATCATAACATCCATCACCAGAAGCACACATAATTTTACCTTTACAATGATCAAAACAGTTCAATTCATCGGCACCGTTTGGACAATCAAGGATTCGATTACATCGATGAAGTTTCGGCTCATAACAATGACTCATTGAACCACATCTTATTTTCTTATCGGGACAATGATTACATTTCGTTTCATCGGAAAAATCTTGACAATCGGGAATACCATTACATAACAATGTAAGATTAATGCATTTGTTCGATGATTGAGGTGAAAGGCATCGAAACTTATTCGAATCACAGTATGTACAATTTAATTCATCTGAACTGTTCTCGCAGTCAATCTTATGATCACATCTTTTAGAGATGTGATAATAGCCCATTGAATCATCAGTGCCACATTTAATGAATTCTGAGGTTAAGTCACAAGACATTTCATCGGATCCATCACCACATTCGTCCTTGCTATTACACTTCCATTTTTTCGGAATACATTTGTCATTAAGGCAATGAAATTCATTTCCATAACATTGTGTAGTCGATTTAGGCGTTATAAAATATGAGAAATAAAATCCAACAGCATTATTTCTATTTGTGGTTGCATTGAATGTGACAGAGACAATATTGTTTTCGGAAATATAGACATTAGATGCACTGTGAATGGATTTGCCGCAAAAATATCGATCCTTATTCAACGATTCAATTCGAAGATAATTTTCTGTGCAGCATCGTTTTGAATCGATAGAGTTTAGACAATACTTCGAGTGTTCATTTGGATTTTCTATGTCAAGCTCGTCAATGCTATCAAGAATAAATAAAATAAGATAAAATTCCGATAATTTAAGCAATAATACCTGATTGTTATGATTTCATCAGGAGATGTTCCAATGATCTTCCATTGACAAACGATTGGAACTTCATAACCGTTAGGATAGTGTGGGTTTTTGATGAAACCGTATTTAGTTGTAAGATTGACAATTGAACCACAAAGAAAATCGTTTTCGGGAAAAAGAGATTCTTCAATAAAAGTATTTTCATCCAATAATGAGAATTTTTTGAGCATTAATTTATCATTTGGTGTGGACGAATTCTTGTCAATAGCGAAAGCCGATTTGTCAAAAAAGATAAAGAATAATGTGGCGAGAACAATGAGATGATATAATAAGAACTTATTCAAGATTTTTGAACGAATAATCGTTGAATGGAGAAAAAGTTGTTGATTTTCCATCGATGAAATTAGAATCAAGTTTCACGTCTGAAATCTCTAACGAAATACAGACGAACTGGAAAAAATCAATAACTGCAGGTTTTAAGCAAAAATATTTGACGACAACCAGATTGAAAACATTAGGATAGAAACGGCGAATGACGATCAATCAAATTGGAATGGAATATTGTTGGAAATGTTGTGAGCATATTCTTTTTTTTTATCAACGTAAATAGTGAAATGACGGATTATGGTTGATTGCAAAAAATCTTAACATTCATCAGGGATTATTCTCAAAATCGTATCCAATTAAATTGAACATTAAAGAATAAATCAGAAATATTAATTTGGTAAATATCGAACTGTAGATCGAAAGAATTTTTCTTCTGTTTTCCAGTTAATTAATAATATAAGTAGTTTTTATAAGGCTTGTTATTATGTATGAAATGGATTATAATCGGATTTGTTGAAAATGATCGAATGATTGTTGTTTGACAATTTTATCAAAGAAAATTATATCGTCAATGAAGACTGTAAAATTTTTCAGTATACTTCCGTCATTTTATCAAAAAAAGGTAATCTTCTGATTGCAATCATCATATGATTCATAAAATCAAATGCTGTATGAAAAAAATGAATGCATATAAAACAATAATTTCGAATAAAATTGGTTGAAACTATTGTGGATCATTAATGATGATGAGAATTTTACAAATATAACAAAAGTATTAATCACTCATTGAAAGTTTGTTAGATAAAAAGAAAAACTTATTTTGATCAACAACATCATTCATCCAATCTAATTCAATGAAAACAAGAGAGATTTTCTCTCTTCCACCAAAGATTTCAATAATATATTATTCGTCTATATATATTTACCATTGTCAGTATATATGTGTTGATACATTGAGCTCTATAGAGTATGTAGGACATAGAGAGACTCGACAACAAACAAGCTCACAAAAAAGATATAATGGATTCATATGCACTGGATTTTCATTCTTTTTTTTTGGTAATTACTAAACAAAATCTGGATTTTTTAAAACTATATAATATAATAAGGTCGTCGCACGCGATATATAAAATACGAAACGATTATTCTTGTAAACACACATTATGGTTTAGATTTTTTTATTATAACAATTTATAATTGATTTCAATTTTTTACGAACATTCAACATCGCATAATCCATTTAACTGCATCAGATTTTAGAATTTTTTTTGTTGGTGTGATTAACTCAAGATTTCGATTTTGAATCCTTTGAATGACTATCACTTATGGATTCGTTTGAACTTAATGACTTTGATGATGAATTTTTCTGACTATGGGTTATTTCGTTTTCATTCATTTTCTCATTTGATGATTGTTGTTTTGATTCTGGTCGATCATCATTATCACATTTATCAACATTATCAATATCATTCTCGCAAAATGATATATTACTATGGAAAGACAAAATAGACGTACCAGAATTGCCAGTAGCTTCTTTTGTTTCATCAGCTATATTTTCTGATTCTTTAGATTTCGAAACAGAAATATTTGATTTACAAACTGGACATTTTTGTGATTTATCATTGTGTGAATCTTCTTTAATGAATCTTAAGGTCATTTGAAAATCCTGATCAGGAAGTATAAAAATGTTGACATTCTTTTTTTCCTCAGTAGTCTGTACCAAACGTTTTGAATCATTTTTTTGCTGTCCAAACACTTGTTGAATATTTGAAATTTTGAAATCATTATTTTCTCGATTGTTAGATGAATTTTGTGGCAATTGAAATTTAAATTGAATTGATTCCTGACTTCTTGTCGATGGTGAAAATGGTTCCTCTGATCGAGGTTTTTGATTGTCTGCTTCATTTTTGATCGATGCCATTTCAATGATTTAAGTTTCTCAAATTCAAACTTATTAATTTTTTTTCAAAACAATCTTTTAAATATAAAGTCAGAAAACAAAAAATTTAATTAATTTATCTCGAATTTTAATTCTTAAAAAAATAGAATAATTTAAATGTTCATTTAGTTTTATTCATTTTCATTTTAGTTTTTTGGCTTTTAATAGTTTTAGTTTTAGTTAAGCTGTTAACTGATTTCTTTTTTTCTAAATTTTTGTTC
>ERZ500997.160-NODE-160-length-18663-cov-8.043691_pt1 | contig 18663 bp, 8 predicted proteins | sample MGYA00248826_ERZ500997 | MGnify/ENA primary metagenome ERZ500997 (study PRJEB25958, sample SAMN03398524) | human skin metagenome | study: EMG produced TPA metagenomics assembly of the Human Skin Microbiome Metagenome (human skin metagenome) data set.
TTATAGATAATAAGCATTATATTTAATTTATGGAAACTTTTTTCCAAAGAAATGATCTATTTATGAATATTTAATCTATTAAATTCGATTAGACAAAAACCAGAGCTTGTCATTTCTTGTTTGTTTGTAATGAAACAGATCAATAATATAATAATATCTAGGCAACAGCTAGTTTTATTTTCTTTTGGAACAATGTGTATTAAGTGCAGAATTACATTGACGCAATCTACAATTATCTGCCATTAATCAAACCGTGTATGTGTGTGTGATTGTCTTAAATATTATATTAATAATTTCATATTTGCTGCCATTTTATATTTCAAATAGTAATTATTAAAAAAAAATTCCATAAAATAATAATAATAATAATAAGCTTTGCATTTGTTTTTTTATTTTTATTAAATACTTACATCAAAGATTCATTCATTTTGCAATTAAATGTGATTTTTTTTAATATCGAAAGAAAAGATATTCAAATTTTTAAAAATAACAGTTATCCATCAGTTTTCGGTTTGAAAAATCCATCAAATGAATTGTCCATTAATTGAAATTGTTGATTGATGAATGAATGTTTTATAATAAATATAAATTCCATGATAATTTAAATAGCGAACAATAACAACAACAACAACAAAATAAAAATGTTTAGTATTATTTCATTTCATAGAAAAATCACATGCATCAATCTGTTGATGTTATCAATTGTTTTCTTTCATTTTGATTAATCGAATAAATAATCAATTGAAATGAAAAAAAAGCCATTGATTATGTCGTAAAAGCGGTTTCTAATTAAACTATATCAGATTCAAGCACTAAGCCAAAACATGCATTTGAAATTGATTTTAAAATAGAAAGCATCTAAAAGTGACTTTTAATGATTGTAATGAATTTGTTTGTCCTATTTTTTTTGATTCATTTATAAACCTATCCTTTCTTTCGATGAAATTCTCATATCACATCATAATAATTTTAAATGAAAATAATAATGATTGATAATCACATTGAAATGTTAATCAATAAAAAAAAATTCAACATTTAATAAGACTAACCTGTCCTTGGGCATCCTCAACACTTGTCAAATCACGCCATTCTTCAATGGTCTGTGCCAGATCGATTTGGTTGAGTGGAATTTTTACTTCACCAATTTGATCATGTTTCGAGAATCTAAAAAAACATGCCGAGAAAACCAATAAAATTAAATTGCAAATATTTAGGAATTAAATTAACCTGTCAAAATCGTATACAGCAAACACCAAAGTTTTTGTTGTTATTTCAGCATATGGAACTTTGAAATTAAATGTTTCATTGAAAACCGGATTCAATGTTTTTCGATGTACTTTTGTTTCGAATTTCTTTTTCTTGTCAGGAAGTAAATAAACCTGATTCATGATGAAAATATGATTAGTTACGACCAAATTCATTTTATCATATAAAATATAGCAAACCTTAACATATGGATCACTGGTTCCAGACATGTCAAGACCTGGTAATTCTTCAGCCTGAAGAACAGTAACTGCCAACTAAATAAAAACAGTTGAATGTCTTTATATTTGAATAAATAAATGACTTACATTAGATTGATTGAAATCATAATCGATTTTGAATTGTAATCGACCTAGTTTAACCTCTTCTTTTGCATCATCTTTGCCAGCTTCGTTTTGTTCCATATCTTTTGTTAATTCTTCCATTTCTGGCTGAACTTTTTCCTTATACGTTTGGCCAAGTAATTGAACAGATTTTAGATCAACTTTTCCACCCATAAATCCTCCTTTTGCTTCTTTTCCTCGGAATTTGCGCCACCATCTTTGTAGACAGCAAAAGAATACGAGAGCTAGAATGCCCATTATTACTAAAAAGATTAAGAACACAGCCCAGAATGGAATGCTCGTCTTTTTGGCCACAGTTTTCATCATATTCTCCACAGGTTTTTCTACATCATCAAAAAAGCTGCTTGATTCTTTCATGGATTGAACTTTTGTGCCTTTGGCCATATTTTTGACAGTTGAATTGATTAAACCGTGTATGGTTGTAGTGAAATCATTGACTGCTTCATCCTGGCCACGAGAATAAGATTCTCCACCACTTGTACCATTAATGTTAGCTAGTTGCCGAGCCAATTCGGTAGGCTTATGGAATTCGATGCCAGGAACGAATTCCATTTCGCCACCGTTTGTAGTTGTAGTTACATTATGATTGACCGATGATCGTATTTGGCGTGATAATAAACGTTTGAATAACAATTCATTAGAAAAATGCGGATTCAGCAATTGATATGGAGGCATTTCGGATTCTGATGTCTTTGTTTGTTTTATTCACTATAGAATGTTTATATGATAATTTTTGTGTGGGTGTTTGAAATAGGAATGATGTCGCGTAGGAATATGATCAATGAGAACATTCATAAACAATTCCTATGATGTCAAAAACTATGGATGATAATGATATTATTCAAATTATTTAATATTCAATGTTTTTATTTTTGCTAATAAAAATAACAAAATAATGTTTGATAAAAATTAACACAAAAAAACATACCGAATAAAATGAAATTTTTAGTGAAAAAAACTTTTTTATCATTAATTCATTAATGATGTTGATTCATTTTTTCAGGACAAGCACACACACACAAACAAAATCACAGGAGAATTTATAAAAAGGATAGGATATAGGGAGGTAGAATATCAACGGTGACTATGATGATGATGATAGAATTAATATGCAAAACAAATTTGAACGAAGATGATTTTTGTTAAAACTGGATATATTAATAGTTGAAAATTTTAAACAGTTTCTTTAGCAATTTTTAATGTGTGTGTGTGTGTGAAGGCGTATTTGTGTGTTAATGAAAGTAAAATTTCTTTCAGAATAATAATTTTAATTATCATTAAAAGTGACGGCAAAAGTATAATGAAGAATAAATATGAGAAAAGAATTATTGAATCATAAAAAACACTCACACAAACAAACAAACAAACAAAAAAGATAAATGAAAAACAAATAAAATTTTAGATAAAATCATTTGATTCAGATGATCAAAATGAAATGGAAAAATACAATTTTCCCCCAATGATGTACGAATGATGGAGGATACAACATTGAACAAAAAGAATAATTTTTTAAAAAATTTATTTTTAAATTTCAAAATGTCGATTTATATCAATGATAATAATATATTGTTGTTATATGTTGATTAAATTTTCAGTCGTCGAACATAATACTAATGACGAAGAAATAAAAAACAATAACATCAACAACAAAAACAAAAACAACATTCAGACGATTTGGAAGAATTTTAGTTTGACACTCGAAAGAAAAAAAAATCATATACTACATCATCAAATGGGGGTGTACATTAAATGAGAATCACATATAACAAATAAGCCAACCAGACAACCAACCAAAAAAAAAGAAGGATCTAGGTTAGAATATTTTCGAAGAAATATAGCAGCAAAAAAAGAACGTGCTAGGTGGCTATTTTATATAACATAGCGATATATAGAAATTCGAGATACGTTTCATTGAGTCGATCCAAATGGAACGCCAAGGAAATTTCCCATTAGAATTTATAAAGTGAAATTCTATTTTTCTGGCCAATGACGATGATGTCGAAGACAATAACGATGGTGATGATGATGATGACGAACTAACGTCGTAGCTCTAGAATATGACATGCTCCAGAGAGCATATCCTTGATATCGTCATAACGGAAATTGAGTGAATTTCAATTCTTTTTCTTTATTATATGAGCGTACAATTTTTTTTCATTTATTGATACAACTACAATGAAAATTCTATAGCAAAATCTAAAATAATGGATCGAGAACCGGTAGGTGTGTGGATTTTGGATTCTGTCTGATTCTGAGGGTCGCCCATATCTGATGGTGGTGTGTGCGGAATATAGATTTTTTTGTTTCACTTTTTTTGATGATGTTACACATGTAGAAAATTGTATTTTCCCTCATTTAATCATATAGAATCTGTTTCGTTTGAATTATTATTTTGTACCTACATTGTTAGATGAATCTGGTTCCACTAAACATAACAAAACAAAAAAATTGAAACATTCATAAAAAAATTTTTGGTTAGTATATAGAATCCTTTTTTGTTGTTGTTGTTGTAAAAAAGTACGTTGAAAAAAAAATTATCATTACATTCTATTTCAATAATAAAATTAATGATACAATTATTCATAGACATGCGTATTTATATCTTTTGATATCCAATATTTCAGATTGTTATTGAAACTATTAGATATCGTAAAAAACCCAAAACGGAATGAACCCAAACATTTATGAATCCAACAGGCCATGATTAATGTCGATTCAATAGCGTTTTATTGAAATATTTATTGTGAAAAAAATCGATGTAATTCATATTTATATATAGAATATGTTTCGAAACTTTTTCTGTTTAAATAGGTGTGAATCGATCGTTCTTCTTTCAATATAAAGAATTTTATTATGAAATTCGATTAATTAATTTAAGATAATAATGTTAATTATTTTCACATCAAATTATTGGACTTGCTTTCCCACCAACATAAAAGAAAGGAATTTTTTTTGTTAGTATTTGCAACTCATTAAAATTTTGATCCCAAAGAATCTAATCGATGAAAATTGAAAATTTGGCTTGCGCCATTTTATTTGAAATTTAATTTATACACAATGTCTATTTAGACAGCATGCGGAAAAATAGGTAGAAATGGAAAAGCTAAAGCATTTCATCATAATGTGCGAAATTATTTTTCATTTTCAAACGAATGGCCATTATTATTATGTGATCTTACAATAATGTCCCAACAACAACAATGTCCAGATTGTCAATCGCAAGATATTGTCATTGACGATTTCATTTCAGTTTGTACAAATTGTGGTAACGTTGTAAATGATGTACCGAAACTTGTGTTCCAACAACAAACAACGACCAAAGATTTTGGAAAAATATCACAACCCCAAAGATATCATCATCAAAATCTAGTCAAATCATCGGATCAAAAACGAACAACCATTCCAGTATTGTATGGTATCCAACTTATATCTTCATTATCTAAAAATCTTGATATTAACAAAGCTATTCGTGAAATGGCAATAACTTTATTTCGGGATGTTTCGAAAGAAAAAGAATTTAAAAATTGTTCGACAAACGTCAAACAAAGTTTAGCTTTATGTTGTTTATATGTGATATGTAATCAAGAAAGTAATCACATTACTTTCAGCGAATTGTTCAAAAATTCAGACAGTGTTTTCAAACATGTTGGTAAAATTTTATTGCGTTTGCAGAAAAAACGTCCAGAATTTTTTGAAAAAGGTTCCAAAAAAATCGAACCACTAGTCCCATTATATCTTTTCAAGCATGATTTTGCAGATAAAGAAAAAATGACCATTTCGGATTACGCAACTGGATTAGTTTGGATGTGGCAAGAAGCGTGCCTTATTCAAGGATTAAATCCTATCACTGTCATCTATGTTGCCTTGTTCTATGCTTGGAAAGCCGTTAACCAGAAACGATCATCGATTACGATTAACGAATTTTGCAATCAATACGGTATATCGAACCGAAGAGCATTAAGTAATAAAGTTCAATTCTTTTTTAAAGTATTAAAAGATTTCGCCAAATATTGTCCATTGTTGATCAATAGTAAAGAATTAACCAAAAATACTGTTTCATTACAAATAGAAAAAATTGTTTCAATGAAACGACTAATTATTGCTCAATATAACCAGAACAATACTTATGATCAACAAGTATTGACTGAACAAAAAAACGATGATACAGATTATTCAGAAACACTGCCAACCAAACAAATAGCTTTCAAAAAGTGGTCAGAAGATAATATAAAAGAAGATCAAGATTTATCCGAAGAAGAGATTAATTCCTATATTCGTACCGATCGTGAAGTGGAAGTAATTCGTAAATTATCTAACAATTGAAGTATTCTGTGATTATAATAATTCTTATCAAATCTTGTTATGTGTAATTAATTTACTCAAATTGCCATTTATAATAGGTATATTTCTGTGATATTTCTGTTAATTGCAAAAACTATATTAAAAAGCAACAGATGGCATTATTTTCGATTGTATTTTTTTTTTTACTCAACGGTCAAAAACCGAGTATCATTTTAATGAGTTTGGCGCCTAAACACTTGTTATTGTTCATCTTGATGTTAATTTTAGATTTTTTAATAATTTTACGAACATAAATAATCTATCGACTTTGATATCAAGTAGGATAAATAATTCACTTGAATTTTTTTCCCAACATTAAAGTTTGTTTGTCAATCATCACAGAATGGATAAGATTTTCCAATTGTATGAAGAATTTTTGTCCAATGATTGCGATTGTAGCTCGGACCAACAGAATCTGGACATTGAATTATTATTTGAAGAGGATGAGATAATCGATAAATTTAAAAATACACTCCACGGCATTCCCAATGCATCATTGACCGAATCGAAATCGAATGAAAATAGCCAATCACATCCATTATTGGAACAACTAGCATCAGCTTGCAAAGCAGCTTCAGAATATCCAAACGAATGTTTTCGTAAAAGTTTTCCCGATCAAACACTTATTTCGGAAAAATTAAAATCAGAAACTATTACGGAGCAGGAAGTATTGGAAACAGTTCAAAGTTTGATAAGTGATGCACAGCATAAAGAACGTGAATATCCTAAACGAATGGCCAATATTTTAAGTGAAAAATATCAACAATTATTGAATGATATCGAAATGAATTTCGATGCTATTGAAAAAAGATATAAAAAACAAATGGAATTAATCGAACGTCAAACGATGAAAACATCGGATGAGACAGATAGAGAAAATTTTCTCACAGTGATCGAACGATTGCGAAATAAGAAAGAGCTGTTGCAGGAAAATTTAAAAAACTACAAAATATTGTCAGAAATTTTTGAACAAAAATGAAATTTGTTTTTTATTAAATAAAAATCAAAAATATATTTTATTTTTTCAATAAATCATAGCTCATTTCAAAAATTTATATTTTACAGATTTTAATCAAAATTTACAAAATGTATGAAAATACTGATCCGTCGTATTTACTTATGATTGATTTCTTAAAAGAAGATGAAGCAAAAATGAAAGAATCAAGTCGATATGAGGCAACAAAATTAATGAGGTTATAATGCAGTTGATTATCTACAATTGTTGATTTGCAAATGTGATCATATGGCTCATTCATTTTCAAATATTTTATAAATCCGTTCCTAGTTTTTGTTGTTCTTTCAATAGTTCTTGATAATATGCTCTTTTGTTGAGTTTGTTGGTCAATTTCCATAATCGAATCATTTTAGATTTTTTAGTCTTTATATAATGAAAGGAAAAAGTCATTAGATCAAGGTTTTCGGAAAAAATAACTCACTTTTTCGTCAATTTCAGGAACCTTTATAATGGCTGAAGTTATCGATGAACGAGTATTGTCATCCTGGTCGATATTATCGTCAAACTTATTGCTATGATTATCTTTTCGATTTGATTTTGTTTTCTTTGGAGCTGATTCTGGGACTTGGTGTGGCTGCAAAAAAAAAATTAAAAAAATAAGTTAGATAATGCAAAGAAATGATAATTGCTTACCGAATAAGTTCTTTTGATTTTCAATTTTTCGGGATACAATTCGAAGGCATAGCTCTTAGTATTGACTGGAAAATGTGCTGATTTTGGAATTCGACTAAATGATTTAGCACCACGATCAACACGCATTTCACAAATGAACACATCGTCTGGGTCATATCCAATTGGTCGGCCTTTTGCATAGGTTGAAGGATCTAACACTATACAGGTTTTTCGCACTTCTTCCATCGCAGCCCATTCACAAAGAGGAGATCGTAGCAATTCGTTTGGATAAAATTTACGTGTTGGTTCATGATAAGTTTCCGAAGGCCAAATGTAATGATGTCCGAATAAAATTCGTTGTCCAGTACTTTCAATGATGGCCAAATGTTGAACACGAATAATAATGCATTGACGTTGTTCAAATGGATGCGATCGCGTTTTGATCGCATTGTCAGCTGCTGTCTTAATTGTTTCAATAAAATGATCACCATCTATTTGTTGTTCAGCATTCTTTTTTCCGGATAATTGTTTCGATGTCATCGGATTCGGTGATTGACGATATATATAAACACAATCACCAAGTCGAATTCGAAGACCTTTTTCGACTGGAGATTCCAATGTTAGATAATATTTTATTGGAAATGGCATATCGAAATTGGGAAGATTATTTGGCAATGGTATATCCTAAAAGAATATGAATTAACAAATTAATTATAGATATATTGAAAATTTATACAACATGAATTTACCTTTGGCACTGATCTAGGTTGACAAACTTCACAAACGTATTCATGTTCGCTCAAGTTGACCAGAGAAAATTGTTGAACACAATCAAAATGTTGCCAAATCTATGATTGAAACAATCGATTAATTAATCTAAACCCAAAATTGATGATCTATCTTACCTCACACTTGTCACATTGAATCATTTGACCTTCTTCTCGAAGAATTCCACATATACAACGAATCACTTCTTCAGTATTCTTTTCTTTAAATTGTACATTTTGAATTATTGAATCACTAGTGGTTTCGGAATTTCCATCATTTTCATTCTTTTTCTTTTTAGGAATAAACGATTCAACAATTCGTGGGAGAAAAAAGTGTTCAGATACTTGAATCGGATCATTTGATACCAATATTTCAATGAATTCTTTCATTCTTTTTTGATTTTCTTCGGACAATCTAGTTTCTTTGAATTTTTCACCAAAAATATTTTTGATGCAATTTGAAAGTGTCGAATCATTGTCATTACTCGAATTATTCTCTATTTCGACAATGTCTTTTATGATCGATTGTTTTTCCTTCAGCTTATTCGACAACAATTGGTATGCATCACGTTCCATTGAATCAATTTCATCGCAGTCAATTCGAACAGATTCAAAATCATCATCAAAAGTACTCATCAAATCAGATGCTGATTTTGATGTTTTTTCATTGTTTTTTTCGAATCCATTTCGAGTTAATTTAAGTTTTTTCAATTTGGTATTTCCATTGGTTATGTCCAAACGCAATTCCCGAAACTGTTCTTTAATATGTGAAATTATAGTTCGTTCAAATGAATCGAAATTTATCAATTTTCCAGCACGAATTTGGTCAATAAGTGGAGTAAAGCTGATTAAACTGTTATCAATAGCATTCTCATATCCATTTATTTTGTTTCGTTTTCGTTTTACAGCACCATGATTTCTGTCATTATTCACAAAATTTTCGCCACCATTTTTTTGGATGCCATTCGTATTATAATGGCCAACTGTGAAAATGACGGTATACACTTTATTCAATATGAATAAACCGATTTCACGACAAATATTCGAATAAATCTGGGTTAGTTTCAAGATTTTTGAGTTTGGATCATTGTCGACACGTGAAATGCCACGAGTTTTAATTGAACAATTACTTGATAATAGACGACTAGTTGAAGATTCCGAATCGGAGCCGTTTCCATTTTCACTTGTATAACGGATTCGATATAAATTTTTATGATCATTGTCTTGATTATCTAGAAAGTTTTGCAGGGCCAAATAAAAACGTCTAGTTTTTTCGAAATTTCTTCGCATAAACAACAAATCCTTGAGTATTTTCTGTTTTTTTGTATAACTAAGAGGCTCCATTTTTCGTTTCAACATGATTGGATCATAGGAAATTTCGACCAAATTATCCTGTTGTGAAGTGTCTTGCTTTTTATGAGTTTTACCAGTTTTGATAAGACTTACAGGCACTTTGATCTTTTTGGTTGCACGACGAACAAATACAAAACTTCGTCCAAGTGGATCATTGGGCGGCAAACGAGCATAAGGTTTAAGAAAGGCATAAGGGAATTCAATTAATGGTTTTATTTCTTCCACAAGAATTGTCTGTCCTTCAGTTGGAGCATTGACATCCATTTGATTCAAGCCTGTTTCATTGTTGTTTAATTTTGGATTCAATGAATTTTTTCCATTGATGAAACCACGACATTTATTCGAACCACAATGGCATATTTGCTTGGTTTCGACGTTAAAATTATGAAAATTATAATCATAAAATAGTTCTTCCATTGGTTCAATGTCTCGTAAAGCAAACATACAAATTCGATAATATCCATTAACGGCCCATTTCTGCATCTCACAATTTGGTTCACATGAATGATTGACAAAACGACCTTCATTACCAACACGATAACCATCGATAACAACACCAGGCTCAATTTTCAGACAGTAATGATGTTGATCATTATTGTAACGTTCATTCATACGTTTTAAAAACAATCGGTCGCTAACGATTTCTCCGATATATTCAAGAATAAATTCTCCTTTGTGAATATTTTCCGTTGTTCGGATTCCCCAACCACGATGCCTGGTCATGAATCGTTCTAATCCAGGACTCCAATGATGACGTTGTATTCGTTGATTTGAACATCGATCTTTCGCCGGACAAGTTTGTGGCCAACATTCCTGATACATCATACGATTGATACAATCTGTACCGCATGCTGTTTCATTGGGACTTCTTGGCATCGTACAATTACATGATTGTTGAGAATCAGTGGCTACAGGTTTGACATCGACAAAAACATTTTGACGTACACGACGATAATTGGCAGAACTCATCAACAGTGGAAATGGATTGTATTTATATTGATACCAGATATCGAAACTGAGATGAAAATCTTGTCGAAAACTTGGATCTTGTGGGAGATTTTTTTTGATGATTGAATTATCAATTTTATTTTTGTGAACCATTGCATTTTGTATAGATTTTGTATTATTGATTTCTTCATCTTTTACCAAACGAGATTGAACTGTTTCAAATGATGGCAAACAAAGCGGAGGAAATGGTAATATTGGCTGCAACGTTTTGTTATTCACTGATGTCTGCACTTCATTTTTGTTATTAATATCATCACTTCCGGACGTTGATGTAGTCTTGGAATTATCATCGTGCTTGACTAGAACATTTGAACAAGATTTATCTTCATTATCTGTCGCATTATCTCGTTTAGTTTTTGAAGCAAAATATTCATCGGAATGTAATTGAATAAATTCTTCAGAATAAAGTCCAGCTTGATAATATTTTTTTGATGGAATCGGCCGAATGAATGGATTTGATTTGATGGGATAAACTTTTTTATGTCGATTATTCTGTTTATTGGAAGGAGCAGTAACCATATATATAGGATAATCTGGATCATCTTCTTCGTGGCTGGATGTAGATGATGATGCTGTAGTTGATTGTCCGGTTTGAAATGAATAACTTGTGCAATCCGAATCTGAAAAGTTGGTCACTTTCTGGTTTTTATTCGATTTCTTTTTAGATTTACTAGCATCACTTTCGGATGACGACCATGACGATGTTTCGGATTCACTCAAAATTTTTGTCGATTTTTTCTTGTTTTTATTTTGATTCGTTGATTTCTTATTCGTTGATTTTAAAACATTTTTCTTGGTTTCATCATTAATAACTTGATCAGCTGCCGAATCAATCAAATTCATAGAACTTTGATTTTTGTTTTTATTTGCAACAGTTTTGTTACGTTTCCTTGGTTTTGTGAATCCAGTTTTGTTGAAAACACGTCGTCGTTTCTTTTTATTGTTATCATTATTTGTACTTTTTTTTGGAGCTTCATCAGTTTTTGAGTTATTTTTCTTTGTACTTACGACGGTAAACGTTTGAGCCTTTTCAGTATTTTTATCACTTGAACTCGATTTTTTGTTCATCGAGGATTTAGACTTTATGGCTGTTTCATTAGTTGTGCCACTTGATTTTGCTGCACGATTACCACCAACATTACTAGATTGGCATGACATATTTACACTAGAATTATTGAGATCTTGGTTTTTCGTAGAAAATAAATTTTCTTCAGATTTGATGTTAATGTTTTTATCTTGTTTATCGTGCTTCAATAAATTCTGTTTGACAATTTTTGTATGCAATTGTTTTCGTTTTGTTTCACACTTTTTTTTCCTCTTATCAACATTCGATCGATAATCATCATTGATTGTTGTCTTTTTATTTTCGTCTTCGTCATCTGTATCATCGAATTCGTCATCAGCATCGGCTTCATCTAAATCAACATCGGTCACTTTGGACGGTGATCCTGTTAAACTATCAGCATTTCTTGAGTCACATTTATTCGAATGATTATTTTTCCTACAATCAACATTATCACTTGATGATACTAAAGAATGTAATGAAGATAAAATTGGATAACAATAATCAAAAATAAATTAAAAATTGGTTTTGGCGGGCAAAACAAAATCATACCTGGTTGTTGTTCTGGAAAATTACGACAAATGGCAGTGTTATTTTTGATAGGTAGAATTTTTGTTCGTTTCTGGACACCTACAATACGACCGGTTTCTATTGGTTGTTGTCGATTCGACAATAAATCAACGAAAGATTCGGCGGTTTTTTGTTCCGTCGACGATGACGATGATGATGCTGTTGCTATTGTTGATGTTGAAGATAGTGCTTGCAGTTTTGCTGGGCTACTCGATACAATCGTCTTTTTGTTCGATACATTTGATCGACTCGTCTCAAGCATCATCGTCTTAGTATTTGTACCACTTCTACGGCTAGAAGTTGACACAGTATCAGATACCGTAGCTGTATTTGGATCAGCATGTCTTTTCGACAATTTCCCTTCCAAATCTATGGACGATTGTAGTGGTGTTGTTGTTATAGGATTTAGTGGTGGTGGTATCAAAGCAGAAGATTCTCGTTGCTGTTGTCTATTCTTTTTATAACTGCTACTACCATTTTCGGCTGCTACATTATCTTTGTTCGTATTTGGAACGTTCGATGGCGGCACTGATTCTTCGGATATTTTATGAATATTAGATCCATGAATATTAACTGATGATGATAGCAAAGGGAATATTGAAGAAGGAGAAGGCCGAGGATGACCACAACCAACCGATTTTACGCTTTTATTCGTAGTAATTGTCATTGTGGATGGCGATGATACTAAATCAACAGATGGAATCGATTCTGATGATGAATTTTGTGTTTTACTTTTAGATTTATTTCTCTGTTTACCAGTAACGGAAGATGTTGGTGATTGATTCGATGATTTTAAATTATCATTATTTGATGTTTTATTTTTATTATTTGATGTTTCCGAATTTGATGATGAACATGAAGACGGCTCTTGTTCATCAGGTCGATGTTGTCGTTTCTTTAGTGGCAATAATCGTTGACTATCAGATGAATTTTTATCATTAATATTCAGACAATTGTTGTTCATATTTTTGTTGCCTATGGCGATGCTGTGAATGTTGGATGTGGCTGAAATCGTTGCTAATGTTGTAAATGATCGTCGTTGTGAACCAAATAATCGACTAGATTTAGATATTTTTCCTGATGTTTTCGTGAATGAACGTTGTCGAAATAATGGAGGCAATGCATGACGATCAATATTTGGACCGTTTGTAGTTATATGTAAACATTCAAGCAAACGAACAATTTTATTCATCAAAGCCGGATCAAATGATTCCAAACATGATGATGATGAATATTTACCATCCATGCCTGATAATGCGGGAAATCCTTTTTTATTATTATTGTTTGATGATGAAGTTCGTTTTTTATTTTGTTTCGATTTATGTTTCTTATTATCCGATGAAATGGATTTTGATCGTATTTTTTCTTTACGATGTTTTTTCTTCTTGGATGAAGTTTTATTCACATTATGTATGATTGGCATTTCTTTTTTGTTCTTTTTCTCCAAATCTGAAACAATTTTATCATTACATACAGATTGGCCATCATCTAACGGCAATGATTTGGATGGTAATGATGGTTTATTATCCATTTCTTTTTGAATATTTTTAATATTATGCAATTGTGTCTGTTTCGGCGTTGAAATTGGAAAAACAAGCAAATCTGATGATGGTTTCAATAAGTTATCACCGGTTTGTTGTTTCAACACTTTTGGAAGTGTTGGTAATGGTTCTTGTTTTGTTTGTTTTAATTGTTTTGGAGAGTGATGTTGCTGATGTTCATTATCATCAACATCACTTAAACCAGAGCTGGCAGCATTGAAGGAATCAATTGTATCTTTCACCGAACGAACTAAACTTTCAAATTCTTCTGATTGTGGTGATTTCATTATCATAATATCTGGTTGTGATTGTGTTGATGATTGTTGCTGTTTATTTATAGATTGTTCAATTGTAGAATTCATAGATTTAACTGAGTACGAAGATTGAGAAGGAATGGTAGTCATCGTTGTCATTGTAGTCGTTAATGTATTGGAGACAATTTCATTTAATGTTGTTGTTGTTGTTGGTATATTGCACTTGATTGATGGTGATTTCTTTGATTCTGGAAGCTTAACAGGAAGTTGAATTGTTTTGGGTGTTGATTTTTCAACTTTGGGCTGTATATTTTTCAATTCAGATTGTCGTGATTTTATATGATTTGGTGTTTTTGAATCCGAATTCTTAGCGATTAACGTTGTTGTTGCTGTTGCAGGAGCATTGGCTATTATCACAGGACTTGAAAGATTGGATCGATGTGATTGTTGATGTGAATGATGTTGCGGGCCACTACGACCGGTCGGTGAAATCACTGATAATAATAATGGTGTTCCAAAAACTGAAGATGGTGCTGGAGCAGGAGGTGCTTGAATAGAAATAGGCTGCATCAAACCTGGTGATGGTTGTGAAAATAAGGTATATGGCAAATGCTGATGCAAAGCGGAATTGGGAGTTAAAATTACGCTATTTGTATTAGTTGCCAATGGTTTGATAGCTGCTTTAGTTAAGGCAGGTGTCGAAATTGATGGCGTGGACATGATAGTATTCATAGCTGTCGTACCGACGATATTAATTGTTGTTGTTGCCGGTTTAATTGGTGTCAGCGATTTGCTTGAATTCGAAGTGATCACCGAGGCAGATGACGAAACATAATGAGCGACTTGTTTAGTTGAAAATGAGGTGGTCGCTGTTGATAATGGTGATTGTAATAGCAGCAATGTTTGTGGTGATATTAATGTCGATAATGGTGAATGTTGTTGATTCGTAGCTGAATGTGGATGATGTGCTGCCTGATATGGATGTGTATTTGGTGATGCGGTATTTGGTAAGATCGTTATGGAAGGTCCGGTTCCGAAATTTGTCCTTGATACATCATGTATTGAAGGAGATAAATTGGCCACTTGTTTTGCATTCAATCTATCTTTATTCGATTTGTTACTATGTTGTGGTAAACTTTTCGCTACTACTGTAGCTGTCGTATTTGCATTAGCTGTCAGATTATGAGTTGAGGAAGTTGTTTGAACGATTCGAGGTAAGATAAATGGAGGCGATGTTGTCGTTATTGTGTTTGATGATGCAGTGGACAATGATGAACTATTACCAGTGGTTGATTTTGCTGAAGCAAGGCCGAACATCATTAGAGAATGTGCAGCAGCAGCAGCAGAATTTGGATCAGTACCAGGAAACGTTAAATTTGTTGCAGATGGAAAATTCAATGCAGATTTTGGCATTAGTAATGGAGTTGCTGTTGTTGCTGATGTAGCTGAAGATGATGGTGAAAATTGTGCAGTAGTTGGCAATAATGTCGAATGTTGCATTGCACTTTGAAAAGAAAAAGGTGATAAAGCTGCAGAAGCTGATCCGGTCGGTAATGGGGGAGATGTGAATATAGTCAATTGAGATTGTTGTTGCGAATGATTAGTTGGAACGGGAAAAAATGGATTCTGTCGTGTCGATATTAATTGATTAGTTGAGTTGGTCGTTTTATTACCAGTTGCAGTGCCCGGAAACTGAACATTGTTCAATGAAAGCTGTTGATTGAAAATTGTGGGCATGAATGCTGAATGAAATGTTGGAAAATTGGCTGCAGAATGAAATCCAGTGGAAAAAGTGGGCGTAGATCCAGGAACAAAAAAAGATGGATTAAGAAAATTAGTGCCAGCATTAGCAGCAGCTGCTGCTACAGCTTGTGATGTAACCTGAACAAACTTATTGGTATTGGCTGTTGTCGATGATGATGATAGAATATTCGTGGAAGATAATTTTGATAAATTTGTCGAATGGAACAAATTTTGATGATGATGAACAGTCTGTTGTTGATGTTGTTGTTGTTGAACAATTTTGTTGACCACAGTTCGTTGAATTTGATCTTTTTTATTATTAGTGGTCATTATTGTTGTAGATGTTTCGCTACTGGTACTATCGGCAGCCATCATTGTTGTTTTATTGGTGCTAATTGATTTCGAAATCGTACAATTACTGCTGGTATTTTGAATTAAATTTTTCGTTGACGATGATGATATCGACGCAGAAGACGATGTTTTAATACCCGAAGTAGCATTTACCGATGTAGAACTTGAAACAGTTGATGTCGTCAATGTTGAAATCGAACATGAAATAGCACATACTGATGTAGGTTTTTGTGATGATAATATTGGATTCTGTGATTGTTGATGATGAGCGATTCGATAACTGCGTAGCCTTTGTCGTTCTTCAGCTGGATCACGTTTTTTGACCATAGTTGTTGTTGTGGCCGTTGATGTTGCTGATTTATCATATTTTTGGCTATCCACTGAAATGGGTGATTCGACCATTGAATCCGGTGGATTCGATAATGATGAAGATAAGCAACTATCTATTTTTGTCAATTGTTGAGCATTGGTTGTTGTCTCTGATTGTTGAATCGTGGACTGAAATTGATAACTTGAAGATGATTCAGAAGTTGTTTTCATCGTAGTTTTTATCTGTTGTTGTTGCTGCTGTTCTTGTTGCAAAATGGTATCAACCGAAAACAGGGATGAATGTTGTTGCTGTTGTTGTTGTTGGCTCATTGTAATTGTCGTTTTACTTGTTGTTTGTTGTTGTTGTTTTTCCACCAAAGATTCAGAAATTTCATTATCCAATTTTATGCCTCCGACAGAAATTTTTGTCAATACATCTTCAATACATGATGAATTTGATCTTGAATCGGATCGAGAACTGCACGATGTTGCTGTTGATGAGGACGATGAACTAGAGGATTTGGATTCTTCATCTCCCGATTCTTCGCATGATGATGATCCAGAAGATGATGTTGATCGAGAAGAATTTCTTGATGTGGAACACTTTGATGATTTAGATCTTGATGATGATAATGGCGATTGTGAACCGGAACATGATTTTGTTTTTTTCTTCTTCTTTTTCTTATGATGATGATTACAGTATTTTAGTTTAACTGGACGCTTTGCATTTATTGCATTAGGATTCGTATCATTAGCATCATTGTCTGAATTGTCGGAAGAACATGATGATGATGATGATGACGAAGATGTGGACGACGAAGATGATGATGATGATCCATTGGAATGTGTCGATGATGAACTAGGTGACGATGAACACGATGAGGAAGATGATGATGACGATGATGATGATGAGGAATCACAGTTGGCTGGCTGTTCAAAAAACCCGCTTGATTCTCGATTATCTATCGTTTCAATGGAAGTTGCTGCTTTTGTTCCTTGAGTGATTTCGTTGCCGGATATATTTAAATTCTGAAGTTGTTTTTGTTGACTAGAATGTTTTTTCTTATGAGATTTTTTCGACGAAGATGATGATGATGATGATGACAATTTTAAGCTCTGAATTTGTTGTTGTTGTTGTCCGGTTTCATGTTGGCTGGATAGATCAATATTTTCATTGTTTAATAATGTTTGTGAGATCGGCATCGAAAGTGATTTTAAATGGCATTTTAAATCAGATGATGATGATGTACTTGTCGTCGTTGTGAGTACATTTGTTTTTGATGATAAAGATTTGGATTTACGAAGATGACGACCATGATGTTTATGATGGCGACGGTGTTTTCGATGAAGATTAGCCAAAGGATTATGGTGTTGATGATGCTGGTGCTGTTTGTGATGATTTCGACGATGACGGCCATGATGATGATGGCTAGGGGAAGTAGTCGTCGTTGTACATTGCACCGTCGATTCGACAACACTCAATTTGCGAGTTTCAATAATCACCTTTTCCGTTTTCTGTACGACTGTTTGATGATGATGTCTGCGATGATGATGATGATGATGATAAGGATAATGATAGTTCGATGTAGCACTACTCTCACTTTTTCCTGGTATGGATGATACGATATTACATTCCGAAATTACAGAATCTTTAGTATTTGATGATTTTGATTTGGAAATTCTTTCAGCTTTTCTTGTTTCTTTTTTTCTTTTTTTCGGTGAATGCTTCTTTTCTTGATTCGAATCATTTTTCGATAATGAATTGTTTGATGTATCACATTTCTTTTTCGTAGTTGAAAATTGTTGTTGATCATCGATGGATAAAAATGACCGATCATCCATAGAATGATTATCATGTTTATATTGTTGTTGATTATTGGCTTCAACAGCGGCCAAAGTTGTTTTTGCAATATTGATCAAATTCGTTGACAATGTTGCCTTAGGATTCGAATCGTTTGTAGACACCAGGATTTGCTGTTGTTGTTGTTGAGAGTTATCTTTTTCCGTAGTTAATAATGTTGACATTGCACTTGTTTTATAATAAAAACGTTGATAAAATATTTGGATCAAATTTGTTTCACTCCTAAATCTTAAAATTCATTCATCATTTAAATTGCATAATCATTTAT
>ERZ500997.161-NODE-161-length-18653-cov-4.606087_pt1 | contig 18653 bp, 18 predicted proteins | sample MGYA00248826_ERZ500997 | MGnify/ENA primary metagenome ERZ500997 (study PRJEB25958, sample SAMN03398524) | human skin metagenome | study: EMG produced TPA metagenomics assembly of the Human Skin Microbiome Metagenome (human skin metagenome) data set.
TCAATATAAACAAAAAAAAAATGTTATTTAAAAAAAAATCAATTTTTTTTTTTTTTTTGATTTAAAGTGTGTCTGTTTAAGTGGAAATAGTAAAAAAACATATCAAAATAGCTTTTTTTTTCTCCTTGTTTGATCTCTTTCTCACTTGGTTTTCTTCCTTTTCGTTTTCTTTTCGTTTCTACAGAACTTCCATATTTCATATTTACTTTTTTTTTATATTTGTCAAAGTTCAAAAAAAAAATTGCACAGGTTTTTTTTCTTCAGGAATCGAAAAAAAAAATGAAACAAATTTCTTCTTTTTTTTTCATTCATTCAGAGATTCATATCAATTTCTTAGATTGTTGTTGGTGTGTGATTTAGACATATACGAAGTGAGTGAGTGAAAAGAGATTTTCAGAAGAATTTTTGTTACGCTAAAGAATGAATGAATGAAACAAAAAAAAAACAAATTAAAATTTAAAAAATAGAAACTTGAAATTCTGTAGAAGACGATATGGAAGAAGAAACTTTTTTTTTCAAATATGATACACACACACACACTCGTAGTGAACGAAATTAAATTCTCATTCAAAATGATTTTCTGAGTACAGTACTGTGCTGTGCTGTGTATGTGTTTGGCTGTTTGGTTTTGAATTTAATCTCAACGAAATGAAATGAAATGAAACTAGCTAATATAGAGATTTTTTCATCAGTATCATCATCATCATCATCAAACAAATGTCGATTGTAAGTAAGTAAAGGTAAAGTGAAAGATGTGAAAAGCAAATGAAAGAAGAGTTTAGAATTTTTTACAATCCAATGGATCTCAATGACAATGACATTTTTGTTTGGAGAAAGAAGGAGGGTTGTGCGTCAATGAATTTCAATTAAACTCAATGGATTTTTTTTTCAGTTTTGTTGCTGTTGTTGTTGTTGTTGTTGTGCAAACTTTTGGTTCGTTCTTTTGGGATTCTTCTTCTTCTTCTTTCGTAAGGGAGAGACAGATGTAAAAAAAAACTTTTGCTTTTTTTGGTGCAGTAAAAAAGAAAGAAAGAAAGAAAGATACTTTTGTTGTCAAATGAATGACTTACCTATGGCACGTTTCCATGTTGTAAATGGTTTTGGTGATCCAGATGCTAAACAATCAATTCTAACTGATTGATGTAAAATTACCTGTGTATCTTTTGGTTCGATTAACCATTGTGGTGGTGCTATATATTTTTTTTTCGATTACATTATGGAAAGGATGTTTGGGTTAAAATAGTCGAGAAAAAAAAACAACAAAAAATTAGGATTTTGGAATGACAAATTTGATGAAAAAAACATCAAAATTTTCATTTGAAAGAAGAAAAGAAGAAAATCTCTTTATTTATCTAGGTTTTTTGGTTGATTTTGAACAAACAAAAACAAAAACAAGACAAACAAACATTCTATGTGTTTGTGTGTTTAGTTTGTGTTTTTTTTCTGCAATCTCAGCATCAATTCTGTTCCAGATAGATTTCAGGATCACTGATGTTGTTGTTGGTGTCTTTTTGTTGATTAAATTAATCTGATTTTCTTTTTTTTCTTTCCATTGAATTCTATTTAGTGGAAAAAAAATCCTAACACGGTTGATTCAATTGCTGCTGAATCATCATCAACATGGATCGTGTGAAATGTCGCCTTCAAAAACTTGATAATATCAATTAATTAAGCTTGTTTTTGATTTTGGGTATGCATCAAAACAGGATTTTTTTTGTGATGGATTTTGAAATTCATACACCGAATTGTAAAGTTTACTTTTTTTTCTACTTTAGCTAATCAATATTCATTCAAATATTGAGTAGAGAATTTCTAATTAGGAATTTTTGTGTTTTTCTTCTGAATTTTTCTTCACTAATTCAAAATTCTTGTTTGTGTGTGTGAGTATTGTGATCAAACTTTTAATCATTGGAAATTCTATGATGAATCTTACCATTAACTTTAAGCAATGAACTTTGTGATGTACGTGCTGCATCATTAGATACGGTACAGGTAATATTACCGGCATGTGCTAATGTCAGACTATCAACTGTAAGCATTGAATAATCACGAAAATGTTGTAGACGATATATGGCACCAGTATCTTCAGTTGGTAAATCTGATTCTAAACGATGACCATCTTGTGTCCAATAAAAACGAAATGGTTGATCACCACGCATTACTGAACACATTGCACGTGCTTTCATACCGATTTGTAAATCGGCTGGAAATTCAAATGGTGCAACGTGTGGTGGATCTGAATTTTTTTTTAAAAGGTTAGTTTAAGCTAACATTCAAACAGTAAACAAACTTACCCATTACTTTTAGATGAACAGTTGCTGCACCATTTTTCAATATTAAATCTTTATTTTGAGCAATAATGTTGTTGTTGGATATTTTTCCATTGTTATCGTTGACAGTGGAAGTAGAAAAATGTTCATCAAAATAACAATAATAACTACCTTCATCTAAACGTTTTTGTGATGATTGTATAATTAATGTACCATTTGGTTGTATATGTTGTCGATGATCATATGGTAGTATTGAATTTTCTATAGAAAAAATTTTTGGTTAAAAAAAATGTTCATCATTATCATTATGATTCGATTAACATCCAAAAACAAAAAAAAAAAATGCTAATTACAGATTTGCTTTTGAATTTCGATTGAATTTCAAATGAAAAAACAAAATTTCTATTTTTGTTGAAACATGAAAAAACTTTTAAGCATTTGATTTTTGTTTTTTTCAATGTTTTGGACTAATTTTTTTCGAAATTCATAAAATAAAAATTATGTTTTCAGATTCATGAATCGAATGAATCAAACGAATAGAATCCCAGAGGCTAGTTAGTGTTAATTTTTTTTTTTGCTACCCAGAACATACTGTATTTCTAAACTGATGTTTTTTTTACAACAAAAAATTATAATTTAATTATAAACGAGGTTGTTGTCATCGATGTGTGTGTGATGTTCAGCAATGAAATTGGATTTGAAATTCTTGAAAAAAAAACTTGAATTTCAAACAAAAAATTCTTGTTTTCATTCAAAAAAAAACAGAATCCAAAATGAATTGAATCGTAATGGATTTTTTTGTTTTTGTTTCGCTGGCATTCAGTGTGTTAATTAAATCGAAAATTGTACAGGAATATTTCTAATTAAAAGTTTTTTTGTTTCGTTTTGCATTTTCTGGAATTTTCATTACACACATGACATTAAAACACATACCTTTTTGCCATTTGATTGGTATTTTGGCGGTGGTGGATGATGAACCATCTTGATGCACAACAACAGAATTGGCAGCAGATGAAGGCAATAGTTTTTTATTTGTTAATAATTTTGTTTGATCAATTAATGGACATAAAAGTTTTGTACGTTGCCCACTAATCACAATAACAGTTGATGATGCGGATGATTGAGATGATGATGATAAAGGCTGATCCATTTGTAATTCGGCAAATGATGATTGTGATGGTGTTCCAACAACTGCATTTTGAAAATTAGTAAAAAAAACAGACAGAGTGAGATTTATTGACAAAAAAAAGGACAATTTTGTCATCAACATCATCGTTGATAATTTCATTATTATTTTCTTTGGGTTAACAAATTTAAATTTCAAAACTAAAATAGTTTTTCCCGAAAGCACGCACACACTCACTCACACAGACAAGATTCACAGATCTTTACTATTATTATAATCATATTCATCATGTAATAATTTGATTATCAAAAAGAGAGATTCGCTAGATATCGATTGCCAAAGCAAAGACAAAGCATCAGCATCAGCAGCAGCATTTTGAATTTCATTTGATTATGTCATCAGATCTGAAGATCTTTGGATATGCAAATTTTGGTGATGATTCATCATCATCATCATGTTTTAAATATGATCCATTTTTTTTGGTGGGGAAAATTTCCCGGAAAAAAAATCACAAGCGACATTTTTTTCCCTGGGAAATTTTTCCCACCATCAACAAAACAGAAAAAAATAGCATCTGGGAATCAAATAATTCATTTCATTTCATTCATTTCAAAGATTTTGATTTCTCAATGTAATATTTTAATTATTTTATTTTATCTTAAATGATGATGATGTTAAAATAGTCGAAAGTATTGTGATGATGATGATGATGATGTTTGGAATTTTTTTTTTTGTTATTATTCCGGGTCGGTTATCGATTCGAGAAATTTCAGAATCTCAGAATCACGACCGACAGATGATAATTGAATCGGAGAAGGCAAAAGAAGAAGAAGAAGAAAAAATTGAGAATTCTTGAATCGATACATCAACGCAGCACACACACACACACAAGAATCTGACGTGTTGACAGATCGTTGTCGTCGTCGTCGTTGAAAACTGATGATTACGACGACGACGACGACTTTTGTTATGGAACATCTCCCGAATAAAGAAATTGAATGAATTTTTTTTTATTGCTGAAAAACAAATAATAAAAAAGAAAAATCACAAATCAAATCAAAATGGCAAAAAAAGAGATTCACTTGATTCGATTCCCTTTCTTTTCTCTGATCTAATTTGGATTCTTCTGTTTCGTTTGTTGTTTGTGTGCGGCAGTGTTTTTGGTAATGATATTCACAATTGAAGAAACAAAAAAAAAAATCAACGATAATTAAATTCACAATATGCAATGAAATTATTCATTTCGGTTTTTCTCTCTATCACTCTCTCGCTGTGTGTGTGTGTGTGTGTGTGTTTATCGTAACAAAAATAATTTCCATATTTACCCCGGTCAATAAATAATAACCGATGATGATGATGATGATGATATCCGATGAAACCGGGTAATAATAAAAAAAAATGTGAAATTCCGGACTTTGTCGGTTTTTTTGCTATTTCGACCTCATTGATGATAATTATCAAAACAAAACAAAAAAACAATAATAAGCTTATGGGGGCAAAAAAAAATATTTTGTTTGGTTTGTATGGTTCCCAAGTGTACAAATAATAACCAATGATGGTCCATTCATTCATAATCAATATGGCAAAAGGGTCAGTTTTTTTTTGTTTTTCTGGTGATTTCAATTCCTGTTCGGTAATCTTTTTAGTTAGTTGCGGTTATGTAATAAATTCTCTCTCTCTCTCTCTCTCTCTTGGCGGTAATTATTACCGTAAAATACCGAAGAAAAATTGTCACAAATGATTAGTTGAACATTAAAACTATTTTTTGTTTTCCTTTCCTTTCGGTTATTTTCTTGTTTTGTTTTGTTTTGTTTTGGGTCGGTAATTATGACCAAAAAAAAAACATTAATAATCATAATGCTTTGCTTTGTTTGTTGATTTGTTTTTTTTCCTTTCTGTTTTTTTTTGCGTTTGTTTGGTTATAAATTTTAATTTTCATCATTTTTTATCCAATGATTGGATTGACCAGCAAAAAAAAAGTAATTTTCATCATTTCAAATATTTTTTTTCCTGACTTTCTTTCTTTTGGCTGTCAAACGAGAAGAAAGAATGAAAGATTTTGTTTGTGTGAAAAGATAAGCTCGGTAACCAAAAAAAAAATAGGATAGAATTTAAGAATGTCATTTTGGTTGTCAATTTACAATCGAAATCGATGTTCTCTTCACCACCACCATACAAACAAAACAATTTCCGAAATCAACCGAAAATCAAAATCAAAATGAAAACCGGTAATAGATTTTTCTTTCATTCATTCTTTGGTTATCAGGAATCAAAAATGATAATGATAATTGGTTGGCTGGCTGGCTGGCGAAGAAGAAGAAGAAGAAGAAGATAAAAATCCAATCAATCAATCGATTTTTTTGTATCAAAAATCCTATCAATCGATTTCTCCATTCCCTTATTGTTTTTTTCTTCTTGATTTTTTTTTTTTGAATCTCTTCTTTGTTAGTTGTTAAGTTTCGGATACTAAAAAGTTCAATTACCTTATCTTTAAATTAATTGACTATTTTGACTCAAGTGGTCAATCAATGTTGAACTAGCAAAACAAAAAAAAACAAGTAAAATATATTCTCAAATTACAATATTGGACAAGTATCATCATCATCATCATCTTAATGATGATAATAATGCAAAACAAAGCAAAACTCTTGAAATAAATTCAAGTACTGATGTTCAACTATATATCTACTGTTACTGATGATGTTTCACATTTTCTGAAAATTCAATCAAATTAATTTTGAAATATGCTGATGATGAGGATGATGTTTCAATGAGCTTAGGCCAAGTGACTATTTTAACTTTCGATGTCATATATATATATTTTTTCCTAATTAGTTTTAGATTTGAAATATCAAATCTTCTGAAAACTTATTTTATTTTGTTTTTCATTCTTTGCTGACTAAAAGCAAATTTTTTTTCTGTAAAATTTCTCAATTTTTTTCCCGAGAAAATTGATCCAAGAAAATTCCTTCTCTTCAATCATCATCATCTACAGAATTCAGAATTTATGCTTTGATGACTTTTTTTGTCTTTCATTTTGGTCTCTTGCTTTGTTGAGGACGACAAAGAATGAAGAAAAAAAAGATAAGACTTTTTTTCGGGGAAAAAAAAAATTAATTTTTTTTCAAAAAAAAAAAAAAAGAAAAGAAAAAATCTATTTTTCAATCAAAAATAAATTCGTTCGATGTGTATACGGTTGAATGATTTGTTGTTGTTGTTGTTGTTGACGCTGTTATTTGTCGCTGAGAAATTTCCCAGAAACAAACAAATAAATCTATTTGTCTCTCTCTCTCTCTCTCTCTCTCTCTCTCTCTCTCTCTCTTGCTTTCGTCAACTCAACACTTTTTTTTTGTTTTTGTTTTAGTTTCTCAATCGATTAATTACTCAATTAATTAATTGATTGGTTATTGATTTGGATTTTTCAAAAATGATTTCAAATTCTGTTGATACTGATGATGTTAGATATTCATACGAAATTGAAACTTTTTTTTTGTTTCGTTTTTTGTTTTTGAAAGATGAATGTAAAATGCCTGTCCAGTATTCTTTTTTTTTTGAAGAAATGCAGAAAGAAGGAAAGGAGAAGGAAAAAAACGCAAAGCAATCAATTTGGATTTCGGTGGATATTTTTTTTTTCGCTTAATAATTCATTCACCGTCATCAATGTCGATATTTTGAAATTTCATTTTATTTTGTGGAAAACTTTATTGCAACTTTTCAGAGGAACTTTTTGTTTGTTTGTTTGTTTTTTTCCCCGACCAATCTCATCATATAATAACAAAATAATAAAAAATGAAAAAAAATAAGGTCTTAGGCTCTCAAGTTCAGCAGCAAGCTAATCGATTTTCAATCCAACCGAAAAACTGAAATAGAAAAAAAAAGTTGAACCAAAAAAGAAAATATATAAAAAGTTGAATTAAACTTTCTTTGCAATCTTCCTATCGATGATGATGATGAAGAATCGAAAAAAAATATCACCGCCTTTAATGCAATGGTGTGGGTCCCATAAGAGAATTGTCAAAAACGAAAAAAAAAATCAAACTTTCTCAATTTGATGAAGATTTCTTCACTCAGTCACTCATTCATTCAATCTACGTTTGTCACATGGATTCTGGTGTTTTTTATGCTATTTTTTGTTTTTGCTTTTTCCCATTTTGTCATATGATGAATGAATGAATGAATGAATGATATGTGTGTGTTTGTCAATGGATTGGATGTTTTAAATGATTTTTTTTCAAATTTTGAATAATAAAAAAAACTAAAAAAGATTTTTTTACCTTCGAAAAAATGTAAATTTTCTTCTGTTTGGTAAACTTGTACACCTATTTTTGGAGTGTGAAAATAATATTAGAATAATAGATCTCCTGGATCAAATAAATACGCTATTTATGAACGTTGTGTGTGTGTGTGTGTTTAGTATCCTTTTTTTTGGCAATTTGAATTCTGTTATTCTGCTGTTATTATATGGAAATGATGGTTCGATAAATGTTTTCACAACAGGAATTTATCGATTATCATTCATTCATTCATTCACACAAACACTGTATTTATTTATTTTTATGTTGTTGCTTTCTATTGAAAATTCTTGAATTTAAATTTTGTTATTTTCTACGAAAATAAACGAATCACACACACACTATCCATCTATTTATCTCTTTCCCTCTCACTATTTTTATTGAATTCTTTTTCCCCTATTTCAACAGATACAGTACGGACATTTAACACACACACACACACTGAGATATTTTCATATTCATCATGATGCAGAAAACCGAGAACCGAACCGAACCAAACAAAACAAAACGACGGCGAAAATTTTCTTAGAAAAACGACTATATCCACCATTGACTGACTGAAAAACAAAATGAAAATAGTATAAAAAAAGATAAGACTATTTTTTGGGTGCCAAACTGGCACAACAAAATGGTTAAAGAACGGACGTTTAAAAAAAAAATCTAAAAGATAAATTTTTTTGAATGGAAAATAAGAAAGTTGTTGTTGTTGTTGTCGATGATCAAAGTCATTATTGGTCGACAACAACTACAGTGTTTTGTTTGTCACTTTCCCCGTCGTCGTTGCTGTTATCGATATTCTTTTACATTGATACATTGTGTGTGTAGCAGTTACCAAACTCTGTAAAAATCGGTTACAATTTTCATCATTTAGTTGTTTGGCTGGTTGGTTGGGTTTTTCCTTTCAGTCATTCAGTTTATGTTGATCATCATCATCATCATTGATGATGATGATGGGAAGAATATTCTTTCAGAACTCGTTACACAGAATATTCTTCTCTATGAATATGAAACTAAGCGACAATGAAAAAACTCCAGATCACATTCTTTCAAACAAAAAAAAAATAATGTCGGCTACAAAAAAATAGATAAATAGATTGAATAAAGTGATTTTTCCAGCTACGAACGAAGAAAAGTTATTTAGATTCAAATATTGATTCACGATATTATCGATACTATCGATACTATTGATATTCATTCATTCACCCATCACACCCATTATCATTATTATTGAAAACATTGAAATTTTTTCGAGTATCGAAATAAAAAAAAAAATTATTATTTTGAAAGCAAAGGAAAAAAACGGTAAGTATCCATTTGAAATCAATTTAAATTTATTTTCAGATAAAAAAATTTGAATTTAAATTTTCCTTTTCACATTTTAGGAAAATCTAAATCCATTCAAAAACTGGAAAAAGAAACTTTCTCTTGAAAAAAGAAGAGAATCTTTCCGAAAAAAAAATTCCTATGGGATCCCAAAATCCAAATGATGTTTATGAAAACAGAAAAATTCAAGCAACCAAAAAAAAAAGGGTTAACGACCAAACAAACAAACAACCGATATCAACCGTGTTATCGTGTGTTTGCCAATCCAAACAAAAAAGCAAAGAAAGATTTGTTTGTTTGTTTTTTTTTTTGCATAATGATGATGATCATTATAATTATGAAAATGATGATGATGATGATGATGAGTAAAACCAAGCGAATAATTAATTATCATCAGCATCATCATAATCCATATTGTTGTTGTTGTTAAAGGAATGTCACACTGTTTGTGAATTGGACTAGACGTTACAAATTTTTTTTTTGTTCCAACAACACCATCATTTGATTTAGGTGATTAATTAATGTTTTTTTTTCTGTTTGTTTGATTAATTAATTTTAATTGTTTTTTTGTTTTTTCTCGCAGTTCGTTTAATCAATGAGCGAGAGAACAAAAATTTGCTTTGGTTTTGGTTTTAACCCTTTGGTTGGCATTTTGGTTTTTTTTTACCGTAAAAAGATGTTTCGAAGAGAAATTTTTTTTTTTGGAAAAAAGAAACTTGAAGTCCTAATAGTGATTTGACGATAATCGTACGACGACAAATGTTGATTGATGATTTGTCTTGAATTTTTTTTTCTTTATTCAAACTTTTTATTCATGAAAAAAAAATGAAAAAGATTATTATTGATGTCGTTTGAAACTCTAGAAATGAAAAATTTCAAAAAATAAAATTTCATTTTTTTTATTACTACGTTCATCCATAAACAGCAATTTTTTTGAAGAAAAAAGCATCATAATCATAATCATCATCCAAGATTGATTATTATGGGCTCGAGCAACAGCAAATTCATTGAGAAAATAAATGAGAATTTGTTTTTCTTTCTCAAAAACGAAACGAAATTGATGACTTTTTTTTTATTATTATTATTGGTAGTAATCATTGAGGTTAAGTTGGAGAAAAAAATGGCTTTTTTCATTGCTTTGCTTCAGAATAAAGAACTTGAACGGAAACAACTTTTTTTTTGCTTTTGCAAAGTTGTTTTTGCCACCAACAATATTCATTGTCATTGTCAAAAGTCAAAAAATTATGGATCCCAAAAAAAAAAGTTTCTTCTTTTCGTCAATCTTTGATTTGGACGAAAAAGAAAAAAAATTTCCGGGAAATTTCTTGAAATGATAGAAAAAAAAAGTTTCTGATCACATTTAACCTGGTGTTGGTAACGAATAGAGAGAAAAAAAACCACTGATTCCAGAATCCAAAATCGATTGATTTGTGATTCAAACAATCCACATTCATTGATGATCATCAATTACTTTTGAAGAACGAAGTAGGAAAAAAAGTTTTCATTTCGTTATCATTTCGTTCAATGACAAAATCGTATAATGATGATATTTATGTAATGAAATGAGATCTTGATAATAAGCATGATTTTTTTTCACGGATTGAATGGATATTACTCCAAAAAAAAAACAAAAAACTCTACCAACATTTGCGTGTCAAATGGATCTAATCAACTATATAAGCTAACTAAAGCTTCAAAATTTCACATATGGACTATGACCTTTTTTTTAAATCAATTTTTGTGAAATGATAATGTATTTTATCCTCCCCCTCTTTCACCACCACCATCACACAGTCATTACATTTCAGTATTGTTTCCATTGTTTTTTTTTGTTCATTGATCATCAATTTGATCAATGATATTTAGACACGAAAACTTTCAAACAACAGAAAAAATGAAAAAAACGGAAACAAACCAACATGAAATCATATATGTATGATTTCCGTCGAAATATATTATTCACTATAGTCCAACTTGAAATGAATGACATTTTCCTGTGTGTATAGTGAGAGAGAGAGAAAATTGATTACAATCATCATTATGAATGAATTACGTCATATTACATGGTTACAACCACGATATAAGAATCTTTTTTTTTTCTTTCTTTTTTTTTTGGTTGATAAGGTCAACAATGTTATAGTTTATGTTTGTCGGTTTTTCGCTGGTCCCAATTCATCAATGATGTATAATTTGATTTTGAATTTTTCCTTTCTCTTTTTCTTTTGGTTACGCCTTCCAACATGTGATGATCAGTGTCCAGAGATTGTGAAGAATTTTTCGTTTTGTTAGAGAATTCTCTGGAGATCGATTTAATCGAATAGAATCAACCGACCGAACAAACAATGAAATTGGATTTGAAAAACCGAAATCGAGCGAAACAACCTAAATCGGCCAAATCTCTGCATCCAACAGAATTCAAATGTAACTAAAAAAACTGTTTGTTTGTTTTTTTGAAAAACCCGTCCGAAATCATTATTCATTCTCACGTACCAACAGCAGCAACGCGCAAGGATTAAAGATGGAAATTTTTTTTTTCATAAACTGTAAAATGAAATAAATAAAAATTGTGCTCGCGTGAGATTGATCGACATGATGGTGGTAATAATCGAAATCGGACGACATAATCGATTGTATCGTTTTTTTTTTTGAAGCAAAAATTAGAAAAATTGCCAAAAAGATGCCATTAAATTGTTTGATGGTAATTTTCATCTTCTTCATCTTCGTCGTTGTCGTTGTTGTCGTCGTCGGATATCATTAATAATTTGCTTTGACGCCATTCTTGAATCTTTCGGATCTTGGATGCTATCATTATCTGATGATGATGATGATCATCATCCATTAATAACTTTTATCATTCATTTTTTTTTCTACACTGAATTTCTTGACTTGACTTGTCTTGAATTTCATGCATTGAATAAAAAATTGTTTGAAAATTTTCAAAAGAAAAAAAAGAAAAAAAAATCTAACACTTTATCGCCGGCAAAAGGGTTATTACAGCGAAAAAAAAACCATATTTTTTTGAAAATTTTCAAGCGGAAAATTTTTATCCAGAAAAAAACCGATGATGATGGTGATGACGATGATGGTAATCAAGAATCATCGAATCATTGAATAATTAAAATTAATGTTTTTTTATTAGTCAAAATTTTTCACTCAAATTTTTTCAAAAAATGAATGAAAAATGTCCAATCGATCGGTCGATTATTCGATCGATCAATCAGTGTGTGTGTAAAATCATTGAATCAGAATGAATGATTACAAATAAGGTATCCAAGAGAGGGAGAGAGAGAAAAAAAAATCCGATAGTGGAATGTATCCGATTGAAAATAAATACAGAATCTGTATTCATAACTTAAAGAAAAGCCAAAGAATGAATGGAAAGAAAAAAATTTTATTTTCTTGCGCTTCAATGGAGCTCAACAACGACTATCAACACTATCTCTTCTTATAAGTGTTCAACACTTATGTAATATAACAGTGTTTGTGTGTGTGTGTGAAAAGCCGATAATAATAATGATGGTATGCCCAAAAGAAGCAAGCAAAGAAAGTCTATAACACTTATTCATTTCTCATTTGATTCTTTTCGTTTTCTTCTGGGTGAAAATTCCTCTCTCCAATGATGATGATGATGATGATGATGAAAGATGAACCAAAAAGATGAACATTTCAGTATTAGAACATTAGGAAATGCCGAAAAAAATGAAAAACGAAAAAAAACAGTGAAAATCCAAAAAATTATTTAAGCGTAAAATAATTTATCACACATACAATTTCTTATCCATCCAATTCTGAATTCATACAGAATTACCGAATCTGTTTCTTCTGAATATCATCTTTGTGTGTGTGTGTGTGATGCTTAGATTTTCTGAAGAAGAAGAAGAAGAAAGTGATCATCTTTAAGATTTTTTTTTTGTTTTGTTTTTCTGTTGTTGTTTTTCATCATATCCCGAAAATTGACGACGATGATAATACCGGGAATCGGGTTTATTTCTGGTGAAACAAAAACTCCAAAAAAAACCGAAAAACAGTTTTTGGGGATTTTTGGATTGGTTGATCACCAAATGGAAAATGGCATTTTGCTTTTTTTTCCTGGTTGTCAAAATGATTGATTGATTGACTGAAATTCAATTTTGATTCAAGGGGAAAATGATTGTTTTTTTCAAATTAATTTGACATTTTTTTTTTCAAGGGAAAACTTAAAAACATTAAAAATTTTCTCCTGAAAATCAAAAAAATTAAATAATGATGTTGATGATGATGAAAAATTGCTTTTACTCAAAAACAACCATTACCGTCCGGTAAATATTGTTTTTTTTTGTTATCGTTGGAAAAAAACACTTATGTTTGTGTGTGTGTGGGTGGTATTGATCCAATATTTTGTGTGTGGGTGGTATCGATCCAATATTTTGGAACACGTTATTCACTACCCAGGAACTATTATTTCATTATAGTGGATCGATTATGCATAGTATACGGTTATGTCAACTTTTATGCATCATTTTTATGGATTTTTGCTGTTGTTGTCGACGACAACAACAAACAAACAAACAACAGCAAAAAAGTCATTAAACCCTTTCGATACTGAAGAAAAAACGGTCAAAAAAAATAGTAATAATAATAATAGAAAATATATCCGCTTGTATTTGGATTCTTTTCTTTCAGTAAAATTTATGGAAATAAAAAAATAACGATCCAAAAGTCGATCATCATCATCATCATCAGCAGTAGCAGTGGTAGTAGTTTTCAGTGGGTAATATGGATTTATTTTTTATTTTTCATCAAAAAAAAAAAAAAAATATGAAAATTATGGATGTTTCTTTGCCTAGCTTCTTCTTGTCTTCTTCTCCTTTCGATTATTTGGATCAATGAACAACACACACACAGCCAGCCAGTCAACCAGCATATCACAAACACAGCGATATCGAAACATTCATTGAAATAATGAATTTTGCCCATATTGAAACAAGTCTAAGTGGATGGAGGGAGAGAAAGAGAAAAATATGTTTTTTTCACTCAGATTTTTATATATATCAGAGTATTTGGTTGGGTTTCAGAAATTTGATTTTATTTTATTTATTTTCTTGGCCAAAAGAAAATTGTGAAAATTCAATTTTTCAAAATTTTTTTTTCCTCTCGATTCTGGCAGTTGGCTATATATAGACAATCGAATTTAGATTTTTCTTGTTGTTCCTTTTGTTTTTATGTAATTTTTTTTTTTTTGTTCTTTTCAAATTCAATTCGGAAAAATATTGTCGATGCTTTTTTTTTCTTTCTTTCCTATCACCTATGATGTATGATATATTGATGGAAGCAGAAAGAGATAGCAGCATCATTGATTGGCATCATTTTTTGTTTGTTTGATTGGCATTTTGATTTTTTGATCAGAATTTTTCCATCAATATCATCCAAAATCAACATGATTAACATTTGATCGATTTTTGATGATGAACAGGATCACAATAGCATCCAACAGCAAAGAAAACAATCAGAATTTGATCCTTGATCTTATCTAAGCACACATTTTTTTAGATTGCCTTCTCCTCTCTCTCTCCCTCTCTCTATTTTGCAAATCTCAAATGCAAATATTTATCCAGAAAAAAAACTAACTAACTACATCGACAACAACTGGAGAAAAAAAAATAACATAACAACATTGTAAGCAAACAAACAAACAAACTCGAGGAATTTGACGACCAATGATGATGATGATGATGATGTTTGATGTAGAATCAGAGAAAGTGAGGGAAAAGAGATAGAGAAAGAAAATTTGCATATCAACAATCTCCGAACAACAACAGCAAAAAATCATTTTCAAGTCAATATTGATAATTTTTTTTTTCTTCTTGGAAATTAGACGAGATACACATTCATTCATTCATTTACATGTCCAATTCTGGTAATGATAATAGTATCCGATTCTGGTTCTGGTTTGTTTGTTGATGCTGCTACTGTGAACTAAAGTTGATTAATTTGAATTCGAAAAAGAGAAGAAGAGGAGAAAAAACACCCAAAAGAAAATTTGAAATTGATTCGGTGTGTGTATGGAAAAGTCAATATTTTCTTCAGTCAACATATATGTTGAACGAGTTTTTAATAGCTTCCTTCAAGAAAGAAAAAAACACATAATGTTTTTTTTTGTGGATGTTCAGCGATGATGTTACACTGTCATTCTCTCTCTCTCTCTCTCTCTCTCTCTCTCTCTCTAAATGTTTTTCTTTACTTGAAGAACAACAACAACAACAAAAATCATTCAAAAAGGTTGACTATACAAATGTAAACATATAATGTTTCTTTTATTCAGGGAGGGGGGCGAGTGGTGGGACTGTGGAAGAAAAATACTTTTATTTTTATTTTGTTCCAGGGCGATATGATGATAATAATAATGTGTGTGTGTGTTCGAATGTGTTCAAAACATCATCAAAAAATGTCGATTTTTGTTTGTTTGTTGTCGGTATCTCCACCCAAACACACACAAGAATTGCTTGTCAACAACTCTGTTCACGTTTTTTTTTTTGATTCTCGATTCTGTTTTTATTGCAGGCTATTTTCACACTTACGGTAAAAAGGACACCTTTCATCATCATCATCATCATCATTGTTTGACATGACATGTATGGTTGGTTGGTCCGAACAAAAATAAAAAAAAAATTCTGTTTTCCCTGTCCAGAATTGTTATTGAATCAAATCAAGAATCTCATCGCTGCCCAACACCAAAAAAACTTTTCCTTTTTTTAAAAATCCAGAAACAGAAATTCTGTATTCCATAAACGTATCGCTCGAATATCCATCATTTTTTTTAATCAGAGGAAAAAGAGAAGAAGAGAGGAAAAGAATCTGTCAACAATGGATGCTTGAAAAAAAACACACACACCTGGACAATGTTGAAAATGGGAAAAACTTTTTTCGGTTTGGTTCCCACATTTTATTTCCACCTAAATGTTTAATTAGCTGCTAATTTTTTTTATAGAAAAAAAAGTTTTTAACAAAAAACAAAACAACAACAACAGAAAAACAAGATAATGATGATCCGGGACAGGCTGCCATCATCATCATTGTCATTCAAAAAGCGAAAAAAAAAACAAAAAAGTTTTCCAGTGAAAACAAAACAAAACAAAAAAAAAGTTGTGTGTATATATTACCGTAGGTATCATTCATTTGTAATTTTCGATGGACTGAAAAAACAAAAAACATTTCAAGCCAATAATCTACTTATATGGAAACAAAATGAACAAACAAAATGAACAAACATTTTGTGTTTATAAAATGGGAATTTGGGAAATGCATAGAAAAACAAAGGAAGGGAAAAAACACAGAGGAGAAAATTAATGCATGAAAATGGTAAAAAACCAATTCACCAATTGCTCTCTTGACATTTTTTTGTTTCATTCTGGAATTTAAAAAAACAAAAAACAAATTTTCACCCAAAAATACAAATCTGATTATTACCATCATCATCAATATTATCGACTAGAAAATTCTCATTCAAATATAATCAGATTATATTTTATTTATTGTTGTTTTTGGCTGAATTTGTTTCGGGCGCTTAAAGTATGTCGACAAAACTACATCAGATGATGACGATAACATCAATAGTCATCATCATCATCAGAGTGGAGAAAAAAATTTTCAAAATTTACAAAAATAAAATTCTAGGTTTCATTTTCACATCAATTTGTTTCATGTTTCAAATTTTCAACCAATTTTTTTGGTCGAATCGAATCGATAAGATCGAATTCAGAATTCAAAAATGATTTTTTTTTTGTTTCAAAAGTTGAAAAAGTCGAAAACAAACGAAAGAAAAAAATGTAATGGAATGAATATTCCTGGGCGCTTGTTTTTGTTTCTGAAGTGAAATTTCAGTTTTTTTTCAGTTTGAAAATTGAGACTATGAAAATGCATTTTGGCTTTCTTTCGTCTTTCGAGTGAATAAATGTCAAATGCATTTTGAAAATTTATATTTTCTTTTCTTTTATCCTTCTGTTTCGATGATTCTTTTTTTAGGCTTTTTGCAAATGGAAAGTGAATGAAACGAATGGAAAAATTCAAAATATCGCTACATTTGTGTCGACGAATGAATTGAATGGTGGACAGAAGAAAAGCATTTTCGGTCCGGTTTTTGTTTTGTTTTTTTCTCGAGTTTGGAAATTGAAAATGTAACATGAGTAAACATTGAGTGAGAGAGAAAATGAAAATTTTCTTTTCATCAAATTTGTTTTTTTGTTTTTTGTTTTTCGATTTGACAGTTTTCTTATTTTCTATGTTTACCGATCGATTTGATCGATTCAATTGATTCGATCTTTGAATTTTTAGTTTAGTTTAGTTTTTCAAATTGATTGATGAAATTGTCAAAAAACAAACTAAATGATTGTTGGTGTTGAAATAGTTTTCACCGGTAAAACGTGTCATTGAAAAAAATCTTATCCCGGTAAATGAATGAAAATCCGTTTACCCCGGATCATCATTCGAAGCACAATTCAAAAAAAAATCTCCTTTTTCCTTCCTTCCTTCCTTCTTTCATACCGGGAATGTTTCCAGAAAATTTCCCATCATCACCAATTTCCAAGAATGTTTTTCTAGCCAAAAAAGCCAAGTTTTTTTTCCAAAAAAGTAACTCTTTTTTTTGTTGATCGGTCAATTTCATTCTTCGAAATAAAAATGGTCATTTTCTAGCCTGAAAACTTGTAAAACTTTTTTTTTTTTTGCTAAATCCATATTCCGAAAACTAAAAAGCCAAAAGCCAGAAACAAAGATTAGTTTCATCATTTTAACTTTGTATTTTTATTTCTATTCATTCATTTTAATGTTTATTTTTGTTTGAAATTCTTGAACTTTTCAAAAAAAAAAATCCCCAAACTTTTCTCCCTTTTTATTATTTTCTTTTTTTCTACAAAAAAAAAGTTTTTAAAAGTTTTTTTTGGAAACTTTTCTGTGAAAGCAGAAGAAATGGAAATCTTTTCGACCAAAAAGAAAAAAGAATCTTTAAAAAGTGTTGTTTTTTCGATGATAATGTTTTCCAATGGTTGGCTGGCTAATTTGTTTGTTTGTTTTGTTTGTCTATGGTTTTTTTTTCATTCATTTTAAATTTCCGAATGGATTCGCTTACGTTTTAACACTGACTTTATCAGATGGGAAAAAAACAACAACAACAACAAAAAAATTTTTTATTCAAATCTGACCAGAAACAAACAAACGAAAGACAGACAGGCTGTCGTCACAACACAAATATTTAATGTCGAAATGATTTTTTTGAATGAATGAATGAATGAAAAAACATGGATGCCAAGAATAATATTTCAGAGGAAAAAATTAAAAATTGAAATGTAAAATCTGTTTCTGGTTTGTTCCAATTCACAACTACTAGCATCATTTCGACATTATTTTGTTTTGTATTTTGAAACTGGAAAAAAATGGAAGAATGAAATTTGTGTTTTTCGAGTGAAATTATTTAACAGTTTAGTTTTCAGTAACGGAATCCATATAGATCAATTATGATGATGAAATGTGAATGATGTGAATGAAACAAACCCAAAAAAAGAAAAATCACATCACCAACAACAAATCATCATATTCAATTTTTGTTTCAATTGAAATTTCAATTTTTCAATTTTCACTGATGGTGTTCATTTCATCATCATAATTGAT
>ERZ500997.162-NODE-162-length-18604-cov-7.119629_pt1 | contig 18604 bp, 18 predicted proteins | sample MGYA00248826_ERZ500997 | MGnify/ENA primary metagenome ERZ500997 (study PRJEB25958, sample SAMN03398524) | human skin metagenome | study: EMG produced TPA metagenomics assembly of the Human Skin Microbiome Metagenome (human skin metagenome) data set.
ACCAACCTTTTCCAGTTTTTTCGCAGTTTTAAAAAATTTCAAAAATAAATAAAATGTTTTGGGAAAAAAGAACAGAATTTTCTGAAATTTTGGCTTTTTCTTTGAATGAATGAATGTGTTTAGGATATTTTGGATTAATTTTGTTTGAAAAAAATAAAATAAAATGTTTTCACAATTTCCAATGCAATGTGTGTGTGAGAGTGGAAAAATTTAAAATTGATAATGAAAAAAAAGAAAAAATTTACAAATAAAGAAAATTTGATGAATTGACATTGACATTGAATGAACGCACACACACACGACGGGAAAAAAACAAAAAATATAAGTGTCAAGTGTGTATGAAGCAAAAACAGGTGATGACGATGATGAATTCAAAAAACAATTTGATAATTTTGAAAAAGAAATTAAGCTTATAACCAATTTTATAATATAGGCCATGGGGTTATGTCTGCGAAATGTTGTTTGATTTTGTCATTTTTCATCTTATTTTCACTTTTTTGTTACGTTTTGAAGTGATGAATTATTTTTATTTATAAATTGAAAAAATTCAGGATAAAATTGATGATTTTGGCGGTGTTTTTTTCTTTACTCGTTCCTTCATAAAAAGATTCTCTATGGTTTTCGTTCGTTTCGTACATGTCTTTTACAGAATATTACATTTACTTTTGCGTGGTGGTTTTTGCTTTTTTTCCGGATTTTTTCGATTTATTTGCCTAACAAGATCATTGAAAATCTAAAGGAAAATTATAAAATGAACAGAATAATAATTATGATAGAAACATACTTCATTAACATTAATTTTGGCCTTAGCGGATGATTCCAGAAATGCACAATTACTAAACGAACGTGCTAGATTGGCACCTTGATCTTTACCAACAACACGTTCATCTTCAAGATCGCATTTATTACCAACCAATATCATTGGTACATCATCAGTATCTTTAACACGTAATATTTGCTCACGAAGATCTTGTAAATCATTGAATGTAGATTGTGCTGTTATGGAATAAACTAATACAAATCCTTGACCATTTTTCATATATAGATCACGCATTGCTGTAAATTGTTCCTGTAAAATCAATATTTTTAATATGCATTACAATTCATCATAAGGGCAAATTCAACTTACCGTTCCGGCTGTATCAAGTATTTCAAGCATACATTGTTGGCCATCAACTTCAACTTGTTTACGATAACTATCTTCAATTGTTGGATCATATTTTTCAACAAAAATTCCTATCAAATCAAATTCATTGAGTATTATTATTTTTTTAAAATAAAAAACAAAACAATTACCTTGCACAAACTGGACAGTCTGTTATGTGGATGATGAAATCAGAAAAACAAAAAAATAATTAAAAATAATCAAAATTAAAAAATCTAATCACTAATGAAACTTACAAGTGCACTTTTGCCAACACCACCCGAACCAAGAACAACAATCTTATATTCTCTCATTGTTTTCAATTAATTAATTATCAGTTAAATAATTTAGTTTTTTTATAAATACAACGTATCAACAAACAAACGCGATATGATGGTGATTTTCTTTTGGTTATTATTAATGACAGGAATTCGGAGATTATTAATCAATTTTTAATATCGATGATGATTATTGCAATGTTGAGGTTTTTGTTTGTTTGTTATGCCAACTAAAATACAATAACAAGAGGTAATTGGATGCGAGTTAAAAAAATTATCAATTAAAATCAATTTTTTTGTATTTTGCCAAAAAAATACGAACCATATTTGTCAAAATTTGCCGTTAAATCATTAAATTAATAAATACCCGAAAAAACTTGTTTTGGAAAATCACAATAAAAATGTTGACCAACGAGAATTGAACAACAGAATTAAACAAACAACATCACCAGAATCACATTCGAATAATTCAGGGCAGAATCGTGAAATAAAATATGTTTGTTTCTACAATTATAAAATGATTATTATGAAAAAGGAAATCGATGTCGATGATGATGAATATGGATTCCGTTTGGCGTGTATAGTTGTTGATGAAAGAAGGATATGCAGGATTTTTTGTTTGCTGTTTTTGTCTGTTTTTCCAGCAAAAATTCAAACCAAATAAATCAACAGACACAATAATGATGGTGTAAATGTAGATTTTCAGCTAATGATTATGATAATGTTGTTGTTGATGATTCAGTTCATTTCATCAAATGGTGGCATCAAATGAACGCAATACACACACATCAAACACCAACACAAAGCACACACTATACACAATGCGAATATATAACCTTAATGCAAAATTCGGTTTTTGCTCGTTTATATTGAAAAAAATGTTGAGGGAGGATTATTATTTGGATGTTGTTTGTTGTTGTCGACGACAATTGAGCGAAGAACACAGACTTGTTGTTGTTGTTGTTGATGGTGATGATGAATAAGAAATCAACCAAAGAAAAAAACAACGTTATTTGGTAAACGAACTTATCTCACGTTATTTATCTATCGTTTGATCGAAAAGAAATGAGATTTCGAATCATACGAAATATCATCAAAATACTTACCATTTAGGTAATTTGCTTTTTAAAAAATTTGAAAAAAACGAATTTGATTTTTTTGATTAAATAATATCGGATGTGAATGAGTGAGGGATAAAAATCTTCAAAGAAAATCAACATTAACAACAACAACGAATGATTGTGATTGATAGTATTGTTTTTAGTTTGATAAAATTGGTTTTAAAAAAAACAAATCCAAATGAAAATGCCAAAAAAATACAACTGATATCAAATCAAACCAACAACTATGGAAACAGAAAAAAATTTCAAAAATCCAATTTGAAAGGAAAAAAATTTGTTTGTTTTTCTTCAAAAAGAATTATAAAATTGACAATTGATATTAGGTAATAGAAATCAATGTGGCTCACATTTTTTTCCTTTTTACCAAACATCACATCACATCGCCATACATGATATGCTCATTTTTTTCAATAACTTTGAGGGGGTGGTGGTGGTAAAGCTATTCAAGTATGGTGTGTGGTGGTGGTGGCTAGGACCTTTTTATGCATGTGTTGGGTTAGAAATCGAACCCATTTTTGGGGGTGGAACGATTTAATGCATTGAAAGGTGCACACAAAAAGGTGGAGCTTCATTTGGATGATGATCCTGTTGCAAATTTATATTTAAAAAGTAACTCGTTTTTTTCGAAAAAAACTTACAGCTTATAAATTTGCTGTTTTTTAGTTGTTGAAAATGATAGTCAAAAAAAATTATTTTGTCAGTTATTCGAATTCGAATTTGAGCGGTGCGATCCAAATTCTAATAAAAATTAATTCATGTCAATGTGTGTCAAGTTTTTTTTTCATTCATTAGCAACCTAACCTCACTTGACTATAAGTCAGTCATGGTCATCAACCTAACCTCACTTGACTATAAGTCAGTCATGGTCATCAACCTAACTTCACTTGACTATAAGTCAGTCATGGTCATCAACCTAACCTCATCGAAGTAAAAATCGATATTAAGTTTCTATTTGAAATAAATAGATGGAACTGCTGTAATTTATTGCGCTTGCGTGTTATTTGATTTAAATTCATTTTGTTTTTCTCATCATTTTTATTTTGTTTTGAAGAAACAAAAAATTCATTTTTTCCATTTAATTTCCTCGCAATCAAATGTTGATCATTGATCGATTGCTAAAGCATCGTTATACAACGTATCATCCATCACCATCAAAATATTTAGCGCAAATAGAATGGTTGTGAAGAAAAAATTGAAAGGACATTTAATCAAACATTTTTTTCAAGTTTGGCGCTTATTGATCCTATCTAATAATAATGCAGGTATTTTTAATTTTAAAGATGACGATAAAGATGATGAAGAAGAAAATCAACAAATCGATCATAAACAACGACAAAAATGTTGGAATTTACAACAACCATATAAATGGACAATAATAAACATTTTATTTTTAATTCTATTATCAATCATTCAAGAGATAATCATCTTTCAAATTGGTTTGATAACAGCACGCTTTTATTATGTATTGTTGTTGAAAGATATTTTCAAATTTTATACACAATTATTATTCACAATGATCCTCGTATTATTTATGTCATTAATTAAATCATTTCGTCAATATGTTTCCACCATAATTGAAATTGAATTTCGCGAACATTTAACTAAATATTTTGTGGATAATTATTTTGAAAACAATAATTATTACTTCTCCAATCAAACATCATCATCATCAGATGAAGCTAATGTCAATGATCGATCATCATCTGTGCCATTAATAATGAAAAATTTATCCGATCTGGATAATGTTGATCAACGTCTTTGTCAAGATTTATCCAAACTATGCACAGAATGTACAGTGTTTATATCGAAATCAGTGATACTTCCATTTATTGTAGCATATTATTCCTATAAAGTTTTTATTACTGTTGGTTGGTTAGGCGTTTTAATTTGTCTGGCTATATTTTCTATATCGACATTTGTTAATCGATTTTTATTGAATTCAATTGTAAAATGGACATATCTGAAAGAAAAACATGAAGGAATTTATCGTTCCGAGCATATTGTCATTCGAAATAAATGCGAACATATTGCATTTGCCAATATTGAACAACAAACGAAACAAAATCTGTATGGAAAATTTCGTAATTTGCTTTCAATACATGAAAATCTTGCCTTACAACAATTTTATCTGAATTTTTTGACAACAATTTTTGATTATTCTGGTTCAATCATTTCATTCATAATCATATCGATACCATTATTTCAAGGAAAATATGATCAACTAAATGAAGCTGAACTAAGTCGTCAAATATCGGCAAATTCATTCATTTGTTTATATTTGATCAATTGTTTTAGTCGCATTATTGATATAACATCCAATTTTGCCACCATCAATGGTATTGGTTATCGTTTGACTGAGCTTAAATCAGCATTTAAAAATCATCAATCATCATCAGAAAATTTTAGAAAAAATGATGATTTCAATCATGATGATCAACAATTGAATGCAAATCAAAAGGATTTATTCATACAATTTTCCAATGTTTTATCAACAGCAGCAACATTGCCAAAACAGCAACAACAACCAAATATCAAATTACAAATATTTCGTAATGAAAATTTATTCATAAATAATTCTCGTCAATTACCGATTTGCAAAATGATTAAACAATTATTACCATCACCACAATCGATAATAATCCGATTGGATATTAAAAAATTGACTGATGTCATGTTTATTATGATTGATTCCAATTATGGAGAATTTTTTCTCGAGGTAAGGTTGTAATAGTTGTTTAAAAAATTCATCTTTCTCTTTCCATAGAAAATGTTATCCGATCCGATAAAACGTTCGACAATCATATCATATCTAAATGAATATTCATCATTAACAAATTTTCCAATTCGAACCGATCCAAATGATGATGATAATCTAAATGAACAAATAAAAAATCTTCTGGACAAACAAAAACATTTATTAAATTTTTTAGTTGCATTCAAAATTCGACCAAAATTATTAATTATTGAAAATATAACCAAATTATCGTTAATGGATAATTTAATTGATCAAATCTATCAACATTGTCGTTTATTAGGTATAACAATCTTAACAATCAGTGATAATCATAATGATGATGATGATAAATATCTTCAATATCATCATAGATATTTAAAGATTTGATTTTTTTTGTTCGCAAATAAAATTATTGAATAAATTTGCCAATCATTTGTTTGATAACATTTCTTGTTGATTTTAATTCGGATGGATCTTCACTGGAATCTGGATACATATCGGCACAATGTGCAGTCTTTTTCATAACTAATGCTTTGGCAGTGGGATTTAAATCTTCAAGAATACCCAATGCATGCCATGGATCAATCAAACCATTGATGAACATAACATTCGACACAGTAAGATTATAACCACCATAAAAATTATTTGTGAATTGTATGGATTTTTCCAGAAAATTCTTATTAAATTCTGATCCATAAATATCGATACATTGTTTTATGAAAAAATCTAATGGAAAATAATGTCCAAATGGTTGATCATTACGATCGGATGTTTGATAGAAACCAAATTCCGTACAAGTTTGATAAACCCATTGTCGAGCACTGGGAACTTCGGTTTTATCAAAATCAACAACCAACATTTTTTTCACATAATCATCATATTTAAATTCCAAACATTCTTGTGATTGAGATTTCAATAGGATTTGATTAACTTTAGCCAAACGATCAGTCGAATTGATATTTGAATTTAAATCTGTCATCACTGAACATAAATCATCGATCGTAATACTTGAACCACCCTGTCATCAGAGGAATAATTCAATCAAAAATAAAAAAAATCTTGCAACAAATAATAGTTACCTCAAAAGCACGATTATCTTTATTATATTGAACAACACCCTCAAAATTTCCGGCAAGATTGCCGAAAAAATTCGAAACATCCAATGAATTTGTGCCATTGAATGGTGTGCACAGTTTAAATTTCTTTTCAATAACGGGCCAATTATTTTTCGATTTTATCAATTCGGTCAGATCATCAGTAGCTGATTTGATTTCACGAACACATTTTTTACCCAATGATTCATCGACAACTTTGAGATAATCTTCAAAATCAAGTACGGCTTGTACTGGTGCACTTGATGCAATAGCACCAGCAACTAAATGTGGATATTTCATACGAAACCATGCAGCCAATGAACCTGAATATGATCCACCAAATACAATCCATTTATGTTTGTTTAATCCATATTTTTCATTGATAAATTCAATGAAATTTGCTGCATCTTGCAATGCTTGTTCACTAGTTAGATATTTAAGATTTTCCGTTGACATGTCCCTTTTTTGGCGGAGAACAATTCAATAGAAAATTAAATCATCATATTGAAAACTTACTGGGTCGGTCTTGATTGGCCATAATAACGATGTTCCAAAAGAATTTGTAATGCTTGATAATGTGGACCATAATTTGTCGCAATTTGTCCTTCTTTGAGCCAAACTGCACTTGCTTCACCTTCACCACCTAACTGTAAAAATATCGGTGAATTTGTATTGCTTCGATTGAACATATCATCGTTGATAAAATATCGTTGTTTCCACGTTAACAAATTGGTTGGATCAAAATGATCCAATTTTTGTTCAAACCATTGTTCTTTAGCAATTGATTCAATTTCGGATTGTTTCAACGTAGTACGAGGTAAACCCAAAAATCCGTGTTTATCGATTGGACGTCCAAACAATAATCTTCGGGAATAAACAAAATAATCGGCTGATTGAATAAATAACAATGTTATTATCAATAAACAACGCATTTTTCTTTCTGTTTGGCGTATCGATGCGATTCGATTCGAAGAGATGACAAGAAAAAATGATGATCCTCATATTGATGATCAGCGTTTTTAAATGAAAAATTTTCATTTTCTTTATCAAATCTTTTGTTTGTTTATTGAGATAAAAATTGATTACTAATAATTAAATTGAATTGAAATCATCATAATTCAAGTATGTCGTCGTCAATCGCGCAGACATCCGTAAATATGTTATTGTTGTTCAAATCAATAAAACCAATCGATTAAATTAAATTGTTTTTCCAGAAAACAATTTAGAAATTTCCAAAGAAAGATTTTTTCAAAAAAATTTGCACACATTCTATATGAACGGAACCATTTAGTCTGTTGTTGTTGTTGCTGGGACGGCCCATTCGAATATTTTTTTTTTGTTGTTCGAAATGAATGAACCAACCAACCACACAACGTAGTAGTGCCAGTTTTGGCCAAAAATAAGCAAAAAAAAAAGAAAAAGCCCTTCGAATCATCCGTGTATCTCGAAATGGAAAAATAATACTGCGTTTTATCATTCGAATGTGACTTTACACACTCTTTTCTCTCTTTAATATATCATTTCTTGTTTTGAGCTCGAAACAAATTTCTTTTTTCATCATCATCATCATCGTAATCATTATCGAAAAAAGATTCAATTCCAAAATCCACTTTATACAAAAACAAAATTTAGAAAATAGAAATACTCACAAATACAATTTTTCTGTTTTCTTTAATTATATACTGTTAGAATATATATTTGTTCTTCAAACAACTTATATATTCGTCGTTGTTGTCGAGGCGATTTTTCTGCTGCTGTTGCTGTTGTTGGTGAAACAAAAACTCATTTTTTGTTTGTTTGAAGAACTTTAATAAGAAAAATTCATTCAATTCGATTTCGATATGTTTCATATGCTGCATTTGATGATTTTTCAATGAAAACATCAAATCGAAAACGAAAAGAAAAAATTATATATAAACAATCATTGTTTTTTCGTTTGTTTGTTAATCTGAATCTAAATAATTGAAAAATAATAAGATAAATTAGCAGCAACAAAACTACTAAAACGTAAAAATAAAACATTTTAGTTGCTTTCGATCAAGCAAAAGAGAAATCGAAAAAAGTCTACGTTTCGCCAATTCTCTCTGAACGCGAGTGGTGTGAATTGAACAGTTTACTTTTGGACTGTGTGTCTATTTGGATCGTGATCCAATATTGAATTCTATAGAAAATTCTTATCAAAAAAAATTTATTATTATTTCATTCAATTGCATCATCATCGTCATAATTTTCCACATTTCACAATTAACACATAACACACAAACAATATATAAATTATTAAAATTTTTCCTAATTGAATTGCTAAATGATATGCTTATCATTGAATTAAAACAAGTACAATATATTGGATCAACATTTTGTGTCTATGGCAGACAAACTATTGAATAAAACGCCGAAGAAAGATCAAGGCACCATCAACAACAACACCAGTAATAATAACATCTTGAAAAAAATTGTTGAAACGTCTGTTAAAAAACGTTCATTAAAATCATCATCATCAAAATCAATATCATCTTCATCAACAGCAACAAAATCGAATATTGTTTCATCATCAAAAGAGTCTAATACTAATAGCAAAAACAACAACAAGTCTCGTTCATCACCTATCTTGACAAGGTTTGTTTGTTTTATTACTTTCTTTGATTTAAATTGAAATAATTAGTTAATATTTTCTTTCAAACAAAAAGAGAAAAGGAAATTTTTTTTCTTAATTAAATCTATTGATTTTTTGCTAATTTTACTCTTGAATCTTTCGTTTTTTGTGTGTGTGTTTTTGTTTTGTTTGTTTGCCTTTTTTAATATAGATCTCGATCTCGAAACATCAGCGACATTTGTTGTTTCCCTTCGTCATCATCAACATCAACATCATCAATAACAACACCAACGACGTCGACGAGTAATAGTGATAATAGCATTGTCGTCATAGCAGCACCAGCATCATCATCAGTAAATAAACGTAGTACATCGATTGTTGATACCCGTGAAAATAATTGTGCCATAAATCGCATTACAGCAACCAATAATAAGCGTAAAAGTTTGGAACAACAAAATAATATCATCAGCAGCATTGATAATAATACTAATATCAAAACCTTGGTGGTATCGAAGAAAAAACAACGTAAAGGTATCCATTTTGTTTTTGTTTTTTAAATCGATTATTGAAAAAGGATTTTGGTAGTAATACAATTTCATTATAATACAGTTGTTTCTGAAGATTTATCCAGGCCTACTACTCGTAAACAGCAACGAGTACAGGAAAACAATTTGCAGCTGAAAACGGAAGAAAAGACGATAGAAGATTCTTCATCTACGCAACAACAATCATCATCATCAGGAATTCAGAATAATCGTGTATCGAAAAAACGTACAACAATCGAAGCAAAAGTTTTGTCATCAAAAAAGAAACCGAAAACATCATCCACCAACAATTTGATCAGTGGAAGTGATAGTAATAATAATTTGAAAAAATTATCAATTGGAACAACAAGCAATCATTACGAATCAGCAACAGCAAGTGGTAAACGACGAACACCACCAAACAGTAGTATCATTAATCGTATTGTTATGGAGCAAAATGGTTCGAATTTCTCCGCAAACAACAACAACAATCATTCAACGGCAAATAACTCATCAACCAATAATGGCAATGCAAATGTTAATGAATCGAATACAACAGCAGCACATCAGCTTAATCCACCTGGAACCAGTGCCATATTAAATACATATGCAATGACTTCGTCAAATGATAATGATAATGAAGATAGTGATATGAATCGTTTGCAAACGATTCTTGAATCACGGGCTCTTCAACAACATTTTCTTGGTATTCCTCGTATGCAGAATCTATTCTATCGTTCGTTTAGCAGTTCGTCGAATACAAAAGCTCAACAATTATTGAATGGATTGAATTCAGCTGCAAATGATTCGGAAAAGCTTCATTATGTGCTGGAAATGTGTCAGATTTTGCTGATGGGCAACGAAGATACATTGGTCGGTTTTCCTATCAAGGCGGTTGTGCCTACATTAATAAATCTATTATCGATGGAACATAATTTCGAAATAATGCATCATGCATGTCGCGCATTAACATATATGATGGAATCATTGCCCCGTTCATCTGTTGCTGTTTTGGATGCTATTCCAGTTTTTCTTGAAAAACTGCAAGTAATCCAATGTATGGATGTGGCTGAACAATCATTATCTGCGCTTGAAATGCTTAGTCGTCGACATAATAAGTCAATATTACATGCCAGAGGTGTATCGGCATGTCTTACCTATTTGGATTTCTTTTCGATTGATGCTCAACGTTCAGCTTTGAACATAACGGCAAATTGTTTTCAGAATCTATCACCAGATGATTTTCAATATGTTCAGGATTCATTACCTATTCTTGGTTCGCATTTAACTATCGAAGATAAAAAATGTATTGAAAGTATTTGTCTTGCATTCTATCGTTTGGTGGAATGTTATCAAAATGATTGTGTTATCATCAGTGAAATTGCATCCACTGAATTGTTAACTAACATACAAAATGTTCTTATGACCAAGCCGCCCATACTAAGCACTGGACCATTTGTCAATGTGATACGAATGTTGTCCATCATGTGTCTTTCCTGTTCACAGATTGCTGTCGAATTGCTAAAATTGAGTAAGCGTGTTAATTAATTAAGTTTTATTCATTTTTAATGCTAATATTTTTTTTCTCTTACGAAAATAGACATTTGTGAGACGCTTAAATGTTTGCTACTGTGTGGTGAAAATAATAATAATAATGTAAAAGAGAAAAATGATGAAATGAATTTGATTTCACGGAGTCCACAAGAAATATGTGAACTTACAGCATTTATTGCTGAACTAATGCCTAGTTTACCATCGACTGGAATATTTTCAATAGATACATTTTTTTCAAAATCAAATCTTCAGTCTTCCGAAGTTGCCATTTGGCAATGGAAAGATGATCGTGGCCTATGGCAAGCATTCAATGTTGTTGATAATAAAATAATCGAATCGGCTCATCAATCAGGCGAAGATGAACTAGAATTGGCCAGTTTAAATCGTACTTATATTGTCGATTTTAATTCGATGCAGAAAATTTGTGAAGATACTGGAAATTCTTATGCAATTCAACGAAAAACCAACACATTTACTAGTTCGGAGCTTCATGCCCGCAATAATATGCAGACAATCGATCCAAGATCCGAATTCATTTATAACGAACACAAATTGAGTAGTAATTTCATCAAATTTGTTTTCAAAGTATTATACGAAGTATATAACAATTCAGCGGGTTTTTCCGTTCGTTATAAGTGTCTTAATGCTATCCTACGTATTATCTATTATGCACCGAGAGAATTGTTGATTTTAATTCTTGAAGATCAAGCAATTTCCAGTTCTATTGCAACAATGTTGGCATCACAAGATTTACGAATTGTTGTTTGTGCCGTCCAGATGTGTAATATTTTTATGGAAAAATTGCCCGATATTTTTTCAATATTTTTTCAGCGTGAAGGTGTTATTCATCAAATTCGTAAACTATATTCGGATGAAACAAGATTTGTTATGGATATTAATAATAAATCATTGCCATTATCATCACGTGATATGCTGATGATGAACAGTAAAACGCCATTATTATCTTCAATAAACAGTGGCAATAATAATAATAGTGGCATTGTATATACAAACTCACCAATGGCTATATTGGAAAATGCTCAAATGATTCTTAATCGTACAGCTAATGAATCTATTTCGGCCGTTATCGAAAGCAGTCTTTCGTCTGCCAATTTTTCATCACATTCGTCTGTAATTAGCAATCAAACACATTCGAACCCTTCATCCAAATCATCATCATCATCGTCAAATAATAAAATTTCGCAACAATTATCACAAAATTCTGATCAACTTTCCTCGGGGTAAGTTTTTAACTTTTTCTAAATTTAAAATCAATAATTAATCGGTTTTTCAATGATAAATTTAGGAGAAACGAAGAAATTTCGCGTCGAAAACGTACACGTAAAAGTATACCATTTTCTGGTTCTCGAAATTATGAACATTCATCAACAAATGAAAATAATGTTGGCAATAATACAACAACTAGCGACAGTGATCTAAACATCTGCAGTAGTTTATCTACTACCTATCTGAATAATTTACCATTTTTGGTCAGCGAAACAATCAACGGTTCTAATCTGAACATAACAGCAAACGCTGCAGCAGTAAATAATCATAGTGGCAAAAGTAGTAATTCATCAACACGGTTAGGATCATCATCGAAAGATTTTCTTCAACGATTGAATCCAACACGTTGGGCTCGATGGACACAGAATTCAGTGAATCCCAATTCGAATGTCATTCCGACCACTTCGAATGTGACGGCTATAGCAAAAGACATAGCATCTATGCAGAAATCTTCTAACTCGAACAAAGATAAGATTAAATCATGGATCAAAGAACAGGGAAAAATTTTCGATGATAAATACTTCACTAAAACAAATATGAATGAAAAAGACACTCATTTATCATCAAACATTTTGGGTGATTTAAACGAAGCAATCAATATATTGAAACAAGATTCAACTAAAGGATTGCTATCAATCAAAAACATTCTGATGGACAGTGATTTATCTTCATTCGAACTCATTCACAGTGGTCTGGTTAGCAATTTATTTTCATATTTGACAATGAATGTTACCGATAATGTAATGATGGTTGAAAAACAAGAAAATGATTTACGATCATTTTTGCATATATTCATTGGGGCACCAAAAAGTGATATGGCTGAAAATATTGATCAATTGAATTTTGATACGAAACCTTTGGCTATATTAGTGAACAAATTGAATGCTTGTGTTTCACAATTGGAGCAATTTCCTGTTCGAGTTCAAGATTATGCTGTTCATTCTCGAGGTTCGAATGCTTTCAAAAGTATCAATTCACATCTTCTCAAAATCAGCTTGAATCGACATCCATCATGTACGAATCTGAAAAAATATAAAGGCCCATTGATCAAATTGGATCCATTTACAACAGTTCATGCTATTGAACGTTATTTATTAGCAAAAGGATATGGTAAAATCAAAGACAGTGATGATGATCAAAGCGATGACGATTTATCTGATGATGATACATTTGATATAAATCTCAGTTCCTCTAGTCAGATGCAAACAAGACAACGACTTCAATTATTGATTCATGAACATGTATTGCCTTATAATATATCCTTGTATCAAGTTATCAAACAATTCATGTCTAATGAAATCGAAAATGATGGTGATGATCATCAACAAAGTAATTCCAAATTTTGGGGTTCAACATTTCCCATCTATTATCGACCTTTAACCGAAGCAAATACATTGAATTCGTCAACCAATTTTTCATCGGTTTCATCTTCATCAAATATCAACAACAATAACAATAATAATAATAATAATGGCCGATCACGAAGTAAAAGCAAAAGCAAAACAAGTGCCAATAAAAAGAAAGATGGACTATGGTTGGAAGGAAAAATATCGAAAAATGTTTCGCCATTAGAGCCTTATATAAGGAACAATAAAACGATCAATGTAAATGCCAGTGATCAAACGGTCGAAGTGATTTCTTTATTACGAGTTCTTTACGGTATTAACCGTTTTTGGGGACATTTGTATAAATTTTCACACATCTATAATCCTGCCATACCGTTGAAAGAATTTACCAATAATAAATTAACTGTCAAAGCTAATCGCCAGCTTCAAGATCCTGTGGTCATCATGACAGGAGGTTTACCCAATTGGCTTTCAGAACTTGCATACGCATGTCCATTTATGTTTCCATTTGAAATACGTTATCTTCTTTTTTATGTTGTTTGTTTTGATCGTGATCGAGCATTACATCGATTATTCGAAAATACACCCGAATATTCATCAAGCGATAATCGGGAACGTTTTTTGACACCTCGATTGGAAAAACGTCGAAAACTTATACCACGTAATGAAATTTTCCGTTTTGCCGAATCATTGTTCAGTGATGTGTCCAATTCAAAGTCAATGTTGGAGATACAGTATGAAAATGAAGTCGGTACCGGACTTGGTCCTACATTGGAATTTTATGCTTTGGTATCCAAAGAATTTCAACGAGCTGAATTGGAAATGTGGCGCGGTGAAGTTTTGACAAATAATATTAAAAATGAAAAATCCGATTCGTCCACCAATTATATCAATTCAAATTATGGGCTTTTTCCTGCACCGATCGGAAGAAATGCTAAACCATCAACTTCGACCAAGATTAAAAACCGATTCAAATTGTTGGGCAAATTTATGGCCAAAGCATTGATGGATTTTCGAATGGTAATTATTATTTAAAATTTATTTATTAATGAGTTGAATTTAATTATTTTTTGTTTGATAGATTGACATCAATTTGAATATAATATTCTATAAATGGGTTTTGTGTGAAGAATCCACACTTTCGGTTTCGGATCTTTATCATCTTGACTATACCTTTTTTTCATCGATTTCACAAATGTATAGAATTGCTCAAAGGAAATCAAAAATGGTGAGATGTTTTTTTTTGAGATTGTTATGCCTAATACATTGAATTTTTGTTTGTATATTTAGAATATAAATAGCAATTCTGAATTATTGAAATTGCAAGGAAGTTCTATCGAAGATTTAAATCTTGATTTTATAATGCCCGGATTTCCTAATATGGAATTGCGTAGAGGTGGAAAAGATATGGCAGTCACTTTGAACAATTTGGAAAATTACATCGAATTGGTTTCATGCTGGAGTCTACAGGAAGGTGTAGCCAAACAAATGGAAGCTTTCAAAGAAGGATTTAACTCGGTTTTTGAATTGTCTCGTCTCAAACTATTCTATCCGGAAGAACTTCAGCAATTATTTTGCGGATCAAGTTATAAAAGTTGGGATCAGAAAATGTTGATGGAATCATGTAAAATCGATCATGGATTTACTCACGAAAGCAGAGCAATCAAATTTTTATTTGAAATTCTCAGCTCATATAATCATGAAGAGCAGCGAAAGTTTTTGCAATTTTTGACCGGTTTTCCACGGCTACCGATCGGCGGTTTCAAAAGTCTTAATCCACCATTCACAATTGTCAAAAAGAATCCCACTGAATCGGATAATTTGAACTGTTTGCCAAGTGTTATGACTTGTGTTAATTATCTAAAGCTACCCGATTATCCAACTATCGATATAATGCGAGAAAAATTGAATATCGCTATCAGTGAAGGACAATTTTCATTTCATCTTTCGTAAATTTTGTTTTGGCCGCTAATTGGACACAAACTAAACTGAAATGAATGAATGGTTCAAGATATAAATAATTTTGATCTCGTTTCTTCTATTTTCTTTCTTTAATTTATCTTTATCAAATTATAAAAATGATAATTTTTATTGAAAAAATAAATTTGAAACAAAATTGTCTCATGCTATGTCTATCTTAATTAATGGCCATTTGAGTGTGCGTGCGTGCTTGTGCTTTAATTTCTGATCAAATCAGATTACAAAAAAATCTTTTTGTGATTTTAAACAAATTTTATTAAAATGCTGATGATAAGGAGAATCAATTGATAACATGTTGCATTTTATAATATTTATTGAAATCGATACTGAAACACAATTCACGATGATCATCTTCATCGGTATCGATCAATAATTCAAGAAATAATGAAATCTCTTTGTGTAACATACGAGAAAAATTATGCAGCCAAAAGTTGTAATTTTCTTCAATCTCTTTTCGATATTGATCCATTTGATCGCCCCAAAATTTTTCAACATTTTGATTATTATGTACAATATCATTTATAAATGATTCAAGTTTATCAATAAACGATAATATCAATTTATTGATGGCATTCTCTTGGCGTAGAAGATTTTCGAAAAAAAATTTACTCACTAAATTCTGTAGGAAAATATGATGAACTTTGATCAATCTGTTGAGATTTCTTGGTTGATCTAGTTCATTTTTGACCTGTGTCCATCGACTTTCAAGTAGATAATTAAAATACTGTTCAATAGTTTTGGTAAACGATAATATCTGATAGAGCAGATAATTAAAATGATTACTTGATAAACGAAGAAATGACGCTACTCGTAATTGTGTGGAAATATTTTTCAAATCAATCCAACATTTATTCAATGAAAATTCAATTGTTTTATTTCGCCAAAACAATGCAAACAATTTCGTATAAATTACTTGGCTTTGTTGATTGAATATTGTTCCGATTGGTCCATCGATACGATATTTTAGTGTCAAAATATCCCAGGCATTTTCCATTGGAAAATTCGGATCAAAATAGATATCGATTCGTGATAAAATATCACTTGATTCATAACATTGAGCACTTGTTTTTCGGATAGCATTTTCCAATGTTTGCGATAATGTGTATGGCCGTATTTTATTGGCAGGTCGATTTATGATTGGATACAATAATTCCATCAGATAACTAATGAAATCACCTTGTTCAAACAAAAGAAAGCGTTTATGTGCAATAAAATGTTCATACAATTGATATTTAGCATTCAATATATTCAATGCAGTTTGACTGATTTCTTTGTAAACATAATCCAAAAGTCCGGCAAAATCATTAGCTTCAGAGCTATATTTTTGATCAAATAATATTTCTAAATTGGAATTTTCAAATGAATTTTTCAATTGATCATATAATGGTAATACGGCTGATACACGATTCATGCTAACTTCACGTAACATTGAAATAGCTTTACCAGTGATTAGGATTTTATATGCTTGAGCTTTGTTTATAAATCCGGGTAACATTGAATTATTGATTGAGTATTGATCAAACCAGAATACATCGCTCAACGATGTTGTAATCACATTTTTGGCATTATCATTTGTGCTGATAAAAAATTCTTTATATTCATCTTTCAGTTCGCCATAGAAGATCCAATGATTGAGCATTTTACGAATTGGTTTAACAACTTTGGATAAAATTTTTCGATAACATTCACGAACTAATGGATCACCATGATGCATTATATCATAAACAATGCTGATTAAGGCACCACCTTTTTTCGAACGACATTTACCAATTAGATTTACTAACGCTTCAAAACAAATGAATGATTCGGTGGTCCAAAAACAAAGCTTATGTAATGTGACTGTTTGTTCAGGTTTATGAAAATTGGCTTGGATGGAAGTCATTAATTTGTAGAAATTATTAATCTCATCATTCAATGCTGAACCAAAACTTTGTACAACAAAACCTTTCGATGTTGTATTCATCGATGTTTGGCTATAAGTTTTGATTGTTTTAAAATTCTGTCCCAATACTGATAACCGTTTGGCGAAATAGATTTCATTCGAATAAAATAAATCATTTCGTCCAAAAGTTACAGAAAATTTTGAATCAGTTTGAAAATTGATATGTTTACCATGTAAACCTTGGAATATTGATATCAAATCTTTAGCAAGTAAGGTATATTTGGATCTTATCTTGCAATTGGAATCATTATTATTATCAGTATAAACATGAACGGTATGTCGATTAGGATTGGTCATCATTCGATCTCTTTGAATACCATTATTATTACCAAAATGATGAGAATGCCTATATTCTAGATCCAAATCATTTTTAGCAATTTTCATAGTTTCGATCGAATTTGAAATTGAGAATATTGTAGCATTATCAATGGAAGTGGAATTTGACAACAAAAATAAACAATATAATAATTCACGAATGTTGAATGATTTTGGTAATGTTGATTTCAAATGTAGATATAAATCTTCAAAACGATTCAAATCTTCGATTGATAATTTTTTCAAAACTAAAATAGAGAACAAATTTTACTCAAATTTTTATTCGAAATATAAATACATACAAGAATGACGAATTTTTGAAAGAATATATTGTTCTTCACAATCTTCGATTGAAATTTTTTTCTTACTAATCAAATCCAACGAATAATGACAAATTTTATCAAAATTATCTATTTTTAAAATTGAAAATTATAAGTTGAATACAAAAAATTGATTTTTTCAAAAAAACCTGATTCATTTGGAACCAATGTTGAACATAAACGTGTTACCAACGAAAGTAAACGACGATTGGAATCGGTTGAAGATTCTTTTTCCAAATTCATTTTTGTGTTTCAATTAAATCAAACACTTTATTCATTCAGATTCAACATTTGTTTGTTTCAAAAAAAATTCAGTTCACACAGAAAAAAAATTTAGTAGTGTAAACTATCATTTGATTGGGTGCCCGAAAC